>OGRO01000109.1_pt1 | contig 83711 bp, 78 predicted proteins | sample 1553451 | NCBI WGS metagenome assembly OGRO01 (sample SAMEA2580021, study PRJEB22360) | human gut metagenome | reverse complement strand
TAAGTACTGAAATAACAGCAAAATATTTTTGTAAGAAATTAACTATTCTATTCATACTATAATTATAACAATATTACATTACAACTACAAGTAAAAAACATAATCAATTATCTTTAGTTATATCTTCAAATTCAAAATCAACAGTTTTTTTAAGTTCACTTAATTCTATTTCAATTTGATAACCTATTTTACCACCACTAACAAATATTCTATCTTTATTTGAAGCGGATTTATCAACAATAGTCCTAAATTGTTTTTTCATTCCAACTGGTGAACATCCTCCATGAATATATCCTGTAAGTGGAAGCAAAAGTGCTGACTTTAACATATCTATACTTTTTTCATTAACTACTTTAGCTGCTTTTTTTAAATCTAATTCCTTATTAACAGGCACAACAAAAACATAATGATTATTTGTATTAGATACAGTAACTAAAGTCTTAAAAACTTTATCATAACTTTCATTTAAAGTATCTGCTACTTCTATACCACTAACAGCATTCTGATAAGTATGAATAACATATCTTATCTTCTTTTGATCAAGTATTCTCATTACATTCGTTTTCATTATTTTTCTGTCTTTCTTAAATGTTTAGCAAGACCAGTTGGCTTTATATTAGTCTTATCTTCTATTAATTCTAATAACCTTAATATATCTTTATTTTTAAATTGATTTACTGGTATTATTAACTTCTTATTTTTACTTTGAAGTACTATATCATATTTATTATAATTTAATTTTAAATCAGTTGAAAATCCATACTTTTCTATATCTTTTATATTTATACTGTCTTTTAATATCCTTTTATTTACTAAATCTAAAGAGGAAACATATAATTTACCTCTATTAACTTTAATATAGATTCTATTCAATAAAAATATTATTGCTACTATTACTAAAATCAAAAATACTAAAGTAATTATTAATTCAGTATTTAATTTATCATGCATAAATATAATCTTATATAAATGTATTAATATTGATACAATAGATAATACAACAATAAATATTTCTAATTTAAATTCTTTCTTATTACATTTTATTTTCATACTAACCTCTATTGGTATTATAACATAAACATGATATAATTTATATAGAATAAAGAGGTTGCTATGAATAATAAAGATAAAATGGATAAAAGATTATTTGATGAATTTGTAGTACAATTTAAAGAATATTATAATGAAAGACCTAAAGAAACTATGAATGAATTAAATATTCTTACTAACAATATAGAGATTACTTCTAATTTACGTAAAATTAGTTTATTTTTCTTCATTATTGTTTTTATTATATTTTTAGTTACTTCTAATTATTATAAAAGTTTAGATTCTTTAGAAAGTGATTTTATTCTTTATACGTTTTCAAGTGTCTTTATATATGTTGGTATTTTAATGGGACTTAGAAATAAAAATAGTGGAATTTTCTTCTTAATTACACTTCTTTTAATAGGATTTTATATGATGATACCTATTAAATTATTTAACTATCCTCTTATGGACAATTATTTATACAGTAATTTAATTACAACACTACCTATTATTGCTTTAGTATCTATCATAGTATTAATCATAATTACATGTATATATAATTTAAATGATAAATTTAAATTAAATAAGAATAATTTCATAATAATATTATTTTCATATATTATACCTATTATTCTATTTAGAGTATTAAGTGTAATAATAAATATGTTATAGGAGTTTATATGAAAGATAAAGAATTTAATAATAAAATTAATGAACTTGAAAAATTATATAATACTAATGGTCATCAGATGGTTCTTAATAATATGCATAAGTCTATAATTAAATTAAATAAACTTAAGAATGGTAATGTTAAAAAGAAAAGAGAGATTGTCGAGCCTACTAAAGATGAAAAATATGATCTAGTTGTACTTATTATATTAATAATAGTTGGTATACTTAATTTATTTTGGAACGATTTTAAATCTGATACATATTTTTTTGGGCTTGTTTGGTTCTTTCTTAGTTACGCTGGCTTATTTAAAACAGAAAAGGAATATTTTGCTATGCTATATCTTTTCGCTATAGCTGGTATGGGTTTGATGATTGGGCCAAGACTTATAAATATATTTAAAAGTCCTGTTATGAGTGATAATGCTGGAAATGGTGCTTTAACTACTATTTATATATGTGCTATTTTATTTATAATTGCTTGTGTTGCAAGTAGAATTTATTGTACAAATGAGAAATTTAAATCATATAAATATTCAATTCTCATTATATTTTTATTATATATGATTCCATTTTTAGTTATTGAATTTTTACCATTTATATTTAATTTGTAGTGAGGTTATATAATGAAGAAGAAAAATAAAGATGATAAATTATTTAATGAACTTGCTGTTCAGTTAAAGAAACATTATGATAAGAATCCTAAAGAAACTATGGATGAATTAAACATTATTGTTAATAAAATAGATAATTGCTTTAATTCAAAAATCATTAATGTAGTATTTTTTATAATATCAGTCATAATATTTTTAATAACAACTAATAGTTCTAAAGGAAGTAGTTATGTTTTTGATGATTTTGTTGTTTTTATGATGTTCTATATTGTTTTTTATATAGGAATATTATTTGGACTTAGAGACACTGAAACTGGTATTTTTATATCTTGTATTTGTATAGTTATATCTTTATATGGATATATGGAAGTTGGTAATTTACTACAATTTGATAATATTATATATGGTGGTTTAATAAAAGCATTTTCTATAATGACTATAATAACTACTGCGGTTATATTTATAATTACTTGTATATATAATAAAAATGATAAGTATAAAATTAATAGCACTAATTATATGACAATCTTATTTTTATATATATTACCTATCTTTTTACTTAGATTAATGATAATGTTTATAAATATGATATAGGAGTTAAGTTATGGAAAATAAAGAATTTGATAATAAAATAAAATATCTTAAAGATATATATGATATTAATGAAAAAAGTCATAATATTATGCTTAATAATATGCAGATGTCTGTAATTAGATTAGAAGAATTAGAAAATAAAAAAATAAATAAACTTGATAACAATAAGTTTACTTTTTCTAAAACAAAAATATATACAGCTATCATATATATAATTTCATTAATTGCGTTTATATTAAACCCTGAAATCGATCTATATTGGTTTTTAATTGTTATAACATTCTCTGTTGGAAATGTATATTTATTAAAATCTAATTTATTTCATGAAATTCATGATAAGGAAATTACTAAAGTTGATATATGTATTATTGTAATGTTTATTATATTGTTAATAAAAGGTATATTTAATTTGATAATTGGCGAATTTAGGATTGGAAATATGGGATATTATTTAATATTTCTAATATGGTTTTTAGAGGGATTTGCTTATTCTTTACTAATTAAAGAAAAAAATAATATTTTTTTTATATTAGGTCAAATATATGGTACTGGTGTAATGATAATACATAATCTTTTAAAAATATTTGGTAGTCCTGCTTTAACTGACAATAATGGTTATATTGTTAACATTATTACCTGGGCATGTATTATTACTCTTTTTGTTGCATTTTGCATTTGTGGAAATTATGCCGATAATCAAAAATTTAAATCATATAAATATTCACTTCTTATTGTATTTTTATTATATATGATACCATTTATTACTCTTGAATTATTGCCTTTTATATTTAATTTATAAATCTCTATTGATTTTATATATTTTGTATGTTATATTGTTGTTGACATTTGTGAAATTACATGCGTTTTTGTGTACTCAAATTTTTATACTCATTATTTTACACATTTAAAAGAAATGTGTGTTTTTTTGCGTAAGAAAGGAAGTGAAAAATAAAATGTCATTCATCAATGTTCAAGACATAAGTAAAACTTTTAAGGTTGCTAAAAGAAGAAGTGGTCTAAAAGCAACTTTAAAATCATTTTTCAAGAGAAATTATATCTATGTTGAAGCCGTTAAAGATATATCATTTCAAATTGAAAAAGGTGAAATTGTTGGTTACATTGGACCTAACGGTGCTGGTAAAAGTACTACTATTAAAATACTTAGTGGAATATTAGTTCCTGATAGTGGTAAATGTACTATTAATGGACTTGTTCCATACAAAGATAGACAAAAATATGTTAAAGATATTGGAGTTGTCTTTGGTCAAAGAAGTCAATTATGGTGGGATATACCAGCAGAAGATACATTCGATTTACTTAAAGATATTTATAATATAAGTGATGAAGAATTTCAAAAGAATAAGGAAGAACTTACTACCCTACTTAACATTAAAGATATTATGGGAATTCCAGTAAGACAACTTAGTTTAGGTCAAAGGATGCGCTGTGAAATTGCTGCTTCATTAATTCATAATCCATCCATATTATTTTTAGATGAGCCTACTATAGGATTAGATGCTGTATCTAAAGAAATAGTAAGAGACTTTATCAAGAAACTAAATAAGGAAAAGAAAACTACAGTAATATTAACAACGCACGATATGAGTGATATCGAAGCACTTGCTAAAAGAATTATACTAATTGGAAAAGGACAAATATTATATGATGGAACTCTTAATCATTTAAAAAACAAATATGGTCATATTAAAAAGATAAGTGTTAAAACAAATGATAAGATTAAGTCATGTAAAAAGAATGGTATTATTTCTTATGAAAAAGTTGATAATTATTATAATTTTATGATTGATGTTAGTATGATAAGTGTATCTAGTTTCTTAAGTTACTTATCTTCTAAAGTAAATATTAATGATATTGAAATTAATAGTGAAAATATTGATAATATAATAGTTCGTATGTATAAGGAATATGAAATTTAAAACATACTTATCATTATTTAGGATTAAGTTTATAAGTGCTTTACAATATAGAACTGCTGCTTTAGCTGGTATCTCTACTCAATTATTCTTTGGAGTTGTATTTATTATGGTTTATGTTGCATTTTATGAATCTAATAATACAGCAAGTGTTCCAATGGATATGAAATATTTAGTAAATTATTTATGGCTTAATCAAGCATTCTTTGCATTAACATATATATGGATGAGAAATGATGATTTACTTTCTATGATTAAAAATGGTAATGTAGCATATGAACTTTGTAGACCTGTAAACTTCTATTTCAAATGGTTTTTTACAATATATGGAACAAGAATTGCTAATGTTACTCTTAGATTTTTACCTGTTTTATTAATATCATATTTCTTACCTAGTCCATATAATTTAACTTTACCGAGTAGTTTTTTAAACATTATATTATTTATTATTTCATTATTTATTTCTAGTATTATTGTTGTATCTGTAACAATGATAATTCATTTAATTGTATTCTTTACTTTAGATGAAAAAGGTATCATAACATTTTTAATGGTTTTTGGTGAAATATTCGCAGGTGGAACTGTACCTTTAGCATTCTTTCCTAATTGGTTAAGAAATATCGCAAATATTCTCCCATTTAAGTTTTTATGTGATACTCCATTTAATACATATAATTATGGATACACATACTTTATTAAAAACTTTGGTATAGGTATATTATGGTGTATAGTTCTAATATCAGTTGGATACATATTATCCAAAAAAGCACTAAAATGTGCTAGTGTACAAGGTGGTTAATATGAAACTATATATCGAATCATTAAAAATGCATCTTAAAAGTACTTTAGAATATAAAACATCATTTATAATTGGTTTCTTTTCTCAATTCTTAGTTTATTTTACATATTATTTTATAATAATAGCTTTATTTAATAAGTTTGATAATATTAAGGGATTCACAATGTATGAAGTATTGCTTACTTTTTCTATTATACAGTTTGGGTTCTCTATGAATGAATTATTTGCTCGTGGTATTGATTCTTTTGATAAATTAATAATTGATGGTAGTTTTGATAGATTACTTTTAAGACCACAAAATATTTTATTACAAGTATTATGTAGTAAATTTGATTTTGTTAAGTTTTCAAGAGTATTTCAGTCTATTATTATATTTATAATTGCTTTATCTAATTTAGATATAAAATGGAATATCATTAAAGTTATTTCATTAATACTTATGTGTATCGCATCAATTATTGTATTCTTTTCTGTCTTCTTACTTATGGCTTCATACTGTTTCATAACAGTACAAGGTTTAGAAGTTAGAAATTTATTTACTGATGGTGGTAAACATATAGCACAATATCCCATGGGAATCTTTAAAAAAGGTGTTCTTATGTTTTTTACTTTTATAATACCTTACTCTCTTGTTAATTACTATCCTCTATTATATTTTTTAGATAAAAGTAATAACATATTTTATGCTTTTTGTCCAATCATTGTTTTACTTTATGTAATACCAGCCTTATTATCATTTAAGATAGGAATATCTAAATATACTTCTGCTGGTAGTTAAGATATTAAGATTGTTAATGTTTTTAACAATCTTTTTATTTATTTTGATATTGATTTATATTATAATTGAATTATGATAGAGGTTTTTTATGAATGATAATAAATATAAAGAATGTTTAAATAAAATAGATAAATATTATAAAAGTAATCCTGATATCACTACAAATGAACTTGAAAAAACTATATATAATATTGAGTATAACGTTCTTACGAAAAATAGTAATATTGGTCCTAAAAAAATTTTAGATGTTGATATGGTTTGGATATATAGAGTTGCATTTGTAATTATTGTTTTAGCAATTGGATTAGTTGATATACTTAATAATAGTTTTGATGGTACTTACTATTTCGGAGCAATATTCTATTTAGCTGGTTTATTTATAGGATTAAATATTAAAGGAGTTGGATTAATATTCTTACTTAGTCATGGTGGTACTGGTATTGGCATAATGTTAGTTCCAACCATAATAAACATTTTTAAAAGTCCCCTTATGAGTGATTTAGCAAATAATAATATAATGAGTATATTAGTGATTGCTTTTATAGCAATAGTAGTAGCAATTCTTATGACTGTATTTTATAACTTGAGTGATCAGTTTAAAAATAAGAATTATAGTTTACCTGTTATATTTTTATTATTTATGATTGGCATTGTAATAATAAAAATAATACCTATTATATATAATATACATATTTAAAATTTGTTCTAAAAGAAAAAGTCTATTTAAATTTGAAATAGACTTTTAATATGTTAATTTTTTTATTAAATAATTTTCTAAATTAAAATTGTTTTCTTGTGCGATTATTATAAGTTCTTCGTTATTTGCTTTCTTTACTCTATCTGATTCTAGTACTGCTGCCATATTAACAGTGAATGCTAGTGAATAGAAATAATTAAGTAAATCATTTCTAAGTAAGTCAAAATCAATATTATAATTCACGAAGTTCTGCTCCACACATTCTATTTAAAGTTCTAACAATTGCATCTAATTTAGAATTAATCTCTTCACTTGTAAGAGTTGTATTTTCTGAGTCGAATGTAACTCTTAACATAATAGATTTTTTACCTTCAGGTATTTGATTACCTCTATATTCTTCTATAAATTTAATGCTACTTACTTTTGATTTAATATATTTAGTAAGTTCTTCCCAAGTAACATTTTCATCTACTATTAATGATAAATCTTTTTCTATAGATGGAAGAACTGGTATATGTTTAAATTCATTTGTTCTTGATGGATAAGGTATTAACTTATCTACATTTATTTCAAAGATTGCTACATTTGTTCTTTTAATTTTTGAATCATTCATTGCTTTTACACTTAATAAACAAATATTACCAATAATTTCATCATTAAGTATTATATCTAAATGAGCATTAATATCTGCCCATGATGGTTTAGTTCCTTCTTTGAAACTAATTTTTTCCATATGTGTATATTCACATATATGTTCAAGTACACCTTTTAACTCGTAGAATATTTCTTTAGCATCTTTACCTACTATACATCCTGTTAAAAGTTTCTTATGAATTGGTAATGTTTCATCTTCACTTGACTCATGATAAACACCTTTTTCAAATACTTGAGCCATTTCATACATCTTAAATGAATCAAAATATCTTAAGTTTTTAGATATAGATTCTAACATACCAGGAACAAGTGAACTTCTTAAATATGCTTCTTCTGGTGATGGTGGTGTTGCTAGTTTAACTAGATTGTTTGTATCGATTGAAGCTGCATTTATATATTTAATATCTACCCATGGATAAGTAAATATTTCGTTAAATCCACATCTTACTGATAAATATTCTTTAATTCTTCTCTCTAAAATAACATTATTTTGACGAACTGCTTTATCAAATTTAATAGTAAGTGGTTGTTTTTCAAAACTTTCAAATGATAGAAGTCTTGCAATATCACCCATTACATCATCTTTTAAAGATACATCTCCAGTACTTCTCCATGTAGGAACTACTGTATGATATATTCCATCTTTATATTCTACTTCATAACCTAAATGAGTTAATATATTTGTAATAGTTTCACGTGGTAAAACTTTACCTAATCTTTCATTTAAGAATTTTTCACTTACATCTATTTTTTCATTTTCAGTTTTAACTGGATATACATCATTAAATGCAACTACCTTAGATTCAGGGAATATTTCTTTAAAAAGTTTTAATGCAAGATTTAGTCCATCATCTACTCTTTCTGTATCAATATTCTTTTCATAACGTATTGATGCATCAGTTTTTTCATCAAATCTTTTACCTGTTTTTCTTATAGTTTTAGCAGTAAAGTTAGCTATTTCAAGTACTATACCTGTCGTTTCAGGAAGTATTGAATCTTTTTTACCACCACGAATGCCAGCTAGTGCCATTGGACTATTTTCATCACATATTACTAAATCATCAGTTGTAAGTTTAATACTGTTGTTATCTAGTAATAATAATTCTTCATTTACTTCTGCATTTCTTACGATTATTTTATTTCCATCAACGTGAGTTCTATCAAAAGCATGTAATGGTTGACCTACTGCTAACATAACATAATTTGTTATATCAACTATTGCATTAATTGGTCTCATACCTGCTTTTATAAGTGATGATTGCATCCATATTGGAGATTGTTTTTCATATACATTTTCTATTTCTACTGCTACATATCTTTGACATTTAGTAGTATCTTCTATTTCAACATTATATTTTGGTAATTTTTCATCAATAGATACTTTTTCTAAAGGAATAAGTTCAGTATTATAGATTGCTGATAATTCACGAGCAATACCATAGTGGCCCCACAAATCTGGTCTATTAGTAAGTGATTTATTATCTATTTCAAGAACTGTATCGTTCATATCAATAACATCACTTATGTTTTCACCTACTGTACATTCTATATTTGATAAATCTACTATTTCTGCTTCAGTTTTTGGTGGAAATAGTCCTTCTAAATATACTTCTTCTGCTCCACAAATCATACCATAAGAGTCTACTCCACGCACCTTTGAATCTTTGATTTTCATAAGTTCACTTTCACCATGCCAATAAACTTCAGCACCTGGTTTAGATACAACTACAAGTTCTCCTACATATAAATTAGTTCCACCACATACAATTTGTTTAGGTTCACTTTCTCCAATGTCAACTTTACATACTCTTAACTTATCAGCATTTGGATGGTCATTTATTTCTAAAATTTTACCAACAATTATATCATGAAATTTATCACTTTCATTAGTAGCATCTTCTACTTCTACTGTACGAAGTGTTAAATCATTAGTCATTTCTTTTGTATTTATATTTTCAGGTAATTTTACATATTTTTTTACCCAATTTAATGATACTTTCATTTTTCTTTTCCTCCTACTTAAATTGTTTTAAGAATCTTAAATCAGCACTATGGAATAATCTTACATCGTCTACTCCATATCTCATCATAACTAATCTATCAAGACCAATATTTATATAGAATCCTGTCCATTCTTCAGGATCTAGTCCTGCACTTTTTAGTACATTTGGATGAATTACACCACCTGGCATAACTTCTATCCATCCATTATGATTACATACTTTACATCCTTTACCACCACATACTAGACATTCCATATCAATTTCATATCCAGGTTCAGTAAATGGGAAGAATCCTTCTCTCATACGTACATTTATTTTTCTACCAAACACTTTCTCAAGTATTGTTTGAATCATTACCATACCTTGTGAGAATGATATATTTTTATCAACAATTAATGCTTCATATTGGAAGAATGCACGTTCATGTCTAGCATCTGTATTTTCATTTCTATAAACTCTACCAGGATATACAAATCTAGCTGGTGCACCATGTTTAAGTAAATATCTAACACTTCCACCTGTTAGGTGTGGTCTTAAACATAATCTTTCAGTTCCACTTTTATCTTCAGTTCCATCTATCCAGAATGTATCCATCGTTTGTCTAGCAGGATGATCTTCTGGAAAGTTTAAATTATCAAATGCATATTTTTCACTACTGATATCATCTTCACTAAATACTTCAAAGCCAAGAGATGTGAATGCATCATTTAAGTCATAACACATTTGTGTAATTGGATGAAGAACACCACTACTTACTTCAAGCCCTGGTAATGTTAAATCAATTGGACTATCAAGAACACTTTGTAATGAAATAAGTTCTTCTTCTTTTAGTTTATTTGCATCTGCGACTACTCTTTTTATTTCAGTAGTAATCATTCCTATTTCTTTTCTTTCTTCAGGACTTAAAGAACCAAGTGTTTTCATTATTTCAGTAAGTTCACTCTTTTTGCTTGTAAGTTCTTTCATTACTTCTTGTAGCTCATTTATAGTTTTAGATTCATTAATTTTTCTTAAACTATTTTCTTTAATTTGTTCTAATTTTTCTTTCATTTTTGCTCCCTTTCTTAAATAAAAAATAGTGTTCATCCATAAAGGACGAATCACTATTAAATCCGCGGTACCACCTTTGTTCTAATATTAGCACTCTATAGAATAACGCTCATCACGATTTAGCTCCATTATTGAAATTCATAAGATAGACTCTCTAAAGTAACTCTCAGTCAATGATTACTATTTCCTGTATAGAATTCTATATTACTACTTGTTAACTTCATTACTAACAAAACTGATTAAATTATACATCTTAATAATAGGCTTGTCAAACTATTTTTGTACAAAATATTTGCTTATTCTCATAACTTTCTCTTGTTTAGCATTTAATTTATCATGAAGTTTATATAATTCTATCAATATATTATTTAAAATATTAACTATTTCATTTAAATCATCTGTACGTATATAAATATCTACTATTCTTTTTAATTCTTCAGTTATTTCACTATCCATATCCATTATAGTTAATATTTCATTAGATATTTCTTTTAATAATGTATTTATATGTTTATTATTACTTTTAATTAAATCTATTTCATTATTGTTGTTACAATTACCTATTTTCTTATAAATTGCTCTTAATACATCATTTATATAATCTTTATTACATCTATCATCACTTATTCTATTTAGCATTTCTTCTCTTGATTTAATAAGTATATCATGCTCTTCACTTTTTGAAATATTTAATATATTTTCTAATATTGGATGTAATCTCATTCTAAAATAATTTTCATATTCACTTATATTTTTATATGGTAGTGTTTTAGTATCAAGCCTTAAATTAATACCTTGTGTAAGAGTACTAATATATGATAAATATTCTTCTATTTTCTTTTTATCTTCACTTAATAAGCTTATTATTTTACTTCTTATTTCTTCACTTTTATTAGTGTTACTACTTAAATTAAGTAATATATCATGATTTATTCTACATAAGTCACGATAAAGTTCACTAGGTGAATCACTTATTTTACCGTTTAATCCATCTATACATTTATCAATATAATCAATTATACGATTATACTCTAAATTATTATCTGCATTTCTTTTTAATTTATCTAGTAATGTATTTAAACTTAATATTAAATTATTATGTAGTCCCTCTTCAGTATAAAGTACTAATCCATCATTATTAATTAAGTTATTTAAATCATTATTATATTTATCAAGTAATGTTGATATAATTTCTTCTATATCTTCTTTTCCATGATAATACATAGCATATAATCTTATTTCATTCAATAAAGAAGTTATTTCATCGCTAGGCATTTTCATTAATGCTTCACTTGTATTTTCAACTTTCTTTTCTTGATGCTGAAATATAAGTTCATTTAAAAACGTACTATTTAAAAAATTATATATATTACTATCTTCAAAAGACTTTTTAGCATAATAATCAGAATCATATAATATACCTGACAATAATAATTTTTTACATATTAATAATTTATGTTCCCTATCTATATACCAAGTTATAGGTTCTACTTTATATACTGTTCTTTCTTTTTTATTTTTATATTTATAGCTTATATAACTTTGACCATCAATTTCTATTTCTTTAAAGTTTTTCATTGATATCTGCATATTCTTAAATGAACCTTTTGGAATAGAGTCTATTGGTAATGTATAAGATTTCTTTGTATAAATTGCTTCACTATTTTTTAAGTCAATATTATATATTCTTTCTGTTGGATATTTACCTAAAGTTATTTCTATTTCTGATTCACCTATATCTTTCATTAGTTCATCAAAAGCATTTTCTGATAATTCTATTATTGGTAATATATATAAACTACTTAATAAATCACCATCATAACTTATTTGGCCTTGATGATAATAATAATTTTGATAATAAGTACTGTTTGAAAAATAACCATATCCAAGTTTATTTGAATGTTGTGATTTTAATTCCATTAATGCTATTTTTCTTTCAAATATTAAAATATTTTTTATTTCATATGATAAAGATGTGCATTCTATATCATTTATATGTTCTTTTAATATGAATAATCCTTTTTCTTCATCAAAGTCTTTTATTGAAGGAATTCTTACTTTATAATCAACATTCGTCATAAAAAAATACACCTCTTTAATGAGGTATATTCTAACATATTTATTATGTTTATTCTATATATTTTTATAATAATAATTTACAAGTATTTTTTCACTTTCTCCATCAGCACTTCTTTTAGCATATTCTTCATAATCTGATTTTAAATAATTTATAAATCCCATCTTAAAGTATATTTGTATGTTTCTAACTTCAACAGGTTCAACTCCTAAAACTAATCTATTAAATCCTTTAGATTTTAAATCTTGTTCCATATATCTATATAATTTACCAAAATATCCTTTATTTTCTTCTTCTTTATTAGTTCTAAAAGCACATAAATATGCAGTTTTACCATCAAATATTTCATCTAATCCTTCAACATCTTCTTTATTGAAAATAGCTGTTGCTTCGCATATTATTTTACCATTTAATATTCCATAATATGAAACTCTATTACCCTTTTTAGCACTTTCAATAAATTTTGTTTTGTAAAGACTCCATGATATATCACCAGGATGTATACTTATTTCATAATCCCATTTTGTATTCATTTCATTTAAGTCGGCTATTTTACATATATAATTGTTCATTATCATCTCTTCTTTCTAATTTAAAATCTTATTATGATTTAAACATATCCTATATTATTATTTTATATGTTTTTATACTTTTATTCAAGTAAGAAATAAGGCACCTCTTATTTTATTGAAAGTATCATATCTTCTAAATAAAAGTTATCATAATAATTATTATCTTCTAAATGCTTTATCCATTTATCTATGTTTTCTTTTATATTATCACTAGATTTTCTATATGTAACTCTTAAATACATAGCAAGTGATGGCATTAGATCTATAATAGTTTTTTCTTCATTTAGAATCTTACTATCATGATATGCTTCTATTATTGCTTTAACTATCTTATATGATTCACTAAATAGTGATGCTCTTATATTTTCTTTTATATCATTTATTGATTCTGTTATTATTTTCTTAAATGCATAATCATCATTCATAATTAATGAATTATATATATTATTATAATAGTATTCATATTGTACAAGTGGTAAATATTTCTTAAAGTAATCATTAAATGCTCCCATCTCAAATGCAACACTATCTTTATATTTAGCATTTAACAAATAATCTTTTAACTCTTTAGCAGGTATTTTTGATATTAATGTATACATATCTATTCCTGTCTTATCTATTTCTTTTTTAAGAGTTGCTTTTATATAATTTTTATTTTTTATTGACATTAAAACTGCATATATATGTTTACATGGATATTCACAAGGACAAGTACAGTCATAATCATAATAGTCTTCATCTTTATCATATTCAACATTTACTGTATAAGATTCATTCGTACTGCCAGCAACTTTAGCAGTATACTTATTATTTGATTTTATTACTGATAAGACCATACCATTTTCATAATAATCTTTACCTTTTTTAATTATTGTATCATTAAATTCATATTCATTATTTTTAATAATATCATTTTCGTAATCATATTCCATACTATTCATCTGTATATGTATCCTTTATTAAATCATTTAATATTTCTATTGGATAACTATTTTTAAAGAATCCAATTATTATATCAGTTGCTTCTTCTTTTAATTTTTCTCTAAATACATCATGTGTTGTTTTATCAAGTAATACTATTTTCTTATGTGGATTTTGTATTTCATTATATACATGCTCTACTGATTCTTGTGGAACTATAAAGTCTTTATTACCTCTAAATATTAATGTTGGTATTTTTATATCTTTTGGTGTGTTTTGTAATTCTTTTATTAATTTAAAGAATTCTAAATAACAATTCGCAGGTAATTTAAGTAATCTATTTGCTACTAATTTAGCACCATATTCTTCAAATATTTTTGGTGTTGCGTTAAGTGCAGTATTAAGATTTATTTTTTCTTGTTCATAACCAGATATTCTAAAAGCAGGAGCAACTAAAACAAGTTTCTTTACTTCTTTATATTTACTAGCAGCATAAGACGCTAAAACTCCTCCCATGGAATGCCCTATAACATATATCGTACTATAACCATTATTAATTAAAAATTCCATTTCATGATCAACTTTTTTAATCCAATCTTTATATGTAATCTTATGTTTAAAATCTCCATCATGTCCAGGTAATGTAAAAGTATATACATCATAATTACTAATAAGTTCTAATCTATGTGTTAGATATTCTTGATCATATACTCCTCCTGCAAACCCATGAATTACTAATATTGCTTTTCTAAATAACTTCATAAATATACCTCTCTTATTTATATTATTTTATCATATATTATATTACTTTTAATTGTTATTTACATAGTGAATGTAAATGTGTGTTTAGTTAATGTAAATTAATCTTTTCGCTTTTCTAGTGGAAACATTCTTCAATATTATAACTCTACTCTATTTTACCACTCTTTCCTTTCAATATTCTAATTTTATTTATTGTATTTAATTTATGTTTAATACTATCTTTTTCACCACTACTATTTGTTTTAAGTCTTAATAATGGAATATTATATTTAGATAATATATTTCTTTTTAATTTATCTCTTTCATATTGTTGTGTACCTTCTTTATGATATTTATATCCATCAACTTCTATTGCTAAAACTGGCTTCTTACTTATCTCGTTATATATAAGAAAATCAATGTGAGTATTATTATTAGATGCATATCTTTTTTCTTCATCTGTTAATAATGATTTATCCTTTATTAATGTATTCATTGGTTGTATAAACATAAAATCTAAATTCTCATATTCTGCTATTATATTTTTTAGTAAATTGTAAATAATATTTTCTGAATCAAATTTTGATACTCTTTTATGCTTTTTAAAATATTCTATTCTTTCACTTTCATATTGTTTATATAGTAAATCAAATACAGAACTTATCTTACTTTCCTCTACATCCATATTAATATATTTTGTATATTCAATAAAGTCTAATATATTTGTATTAGTTATCTCATTTCCAGTTACTATAAAAACAAGCTTCTTTTTAGCTCTTGATATAGCTACATTTAAAATATTAGGATTACCTACAAAATCAGATATATTATCATCTACTGTAGATATAATTATTACATCTTTTTCTCTACCTTGAAATTTATGTACTGTACTTACTTCTATATTTTTGATATCTTTTTTAATCAAATTAACTTGGTTATTGTAAGGTGCTATTATACCAATATCAATTGTATCTTGATTAACTAATTCATCTTTAATTATATCTATTTGTCTTTGATTAGTTTTTTCTCTGGAATGATTACCTTTATTTGTTTTTATAACTTTAATTACATCTTCTTCATTCATATCTTCAGTCATAATAATTAATTCATTATTATAAAATTTCTTATTACAAAAATTAATTATTTTAGGATGACATCTATAATGTTCTTTTAATATTACTTTAGGTACATCAATAACAGTTTTTTTAATGCTACTTAAAAAACTATTTATACTATAATTATAATTTTCATCAATATTATATTCTTTGAATATTTGATTAGCTTTTATTGCTATATCATTTGGTATAACATTTGGTAATTGTTTTTCATCTCCAATTACAACAGCATATTTAGATGAAGACAACGCTAAAGTTCCAGTTACAACATCTATTTGACTGGCTTCATCCATTATTATATAATCAAATTTCATATTATCATCAAAAGTATTTCTTGAAGAATATGTAGTACTTAATATAACTGGATAATCTTTTAAAAATAAATTGTAATTTTTAGAAATTTCATTTTTAGTATATACTTTTCTTTTATTTTTATATTTTATAGATAAAGATTTTTTTAAATAATCCATAGATAAAGATATGAATTCTTGTTCAATATTTTTATTTTCTTCTACAAAATGTTTTTCATTATTTATTTTCTCTTCTAATACTTTTATCTCATTTTTGTATAATTCATTTTGAATACTATTTATAATTATTTCTATATCATTATTATAAAATTCAAAAGTACCTATTCGATATATAAAAACATATTTCATTTTATTTAGAAATGATATTTCTTCTAAATTTAATAATTCATTCCATATAACATGTAATTTTTTATAATTTATTCTTTTTATACCAAGAATTTTTTTAGTTTGAAACTTTAAATTATCTTTAAAATAATCATATTCTAAAAGTAATTCATTTTTTCTTTGAACCATTGTAGCAATAAATTGTTTACTATTATAAATTCTTTTTACTATTTCTCTATTGTTATCTAACTTTTCTTTTATATCTTTTATTTCTATATTCTCGTATTCTGTAAAAGATGGGATTTCTATTTTCTGATTTTGAATAAATATTTCTTTATTTGAAGCTTTTCCAAGTAATGCTGTTATAAACTCCAGATTGTATTTTGTTAATTTTTCTTCTATATTTTCTATAGCTGTATTGTTATTTGATACAACTTGACAATTCATATTTCTTATAATTATATTAGCTATTATATTCAAAATAGTTTGTGTTTTGCCTGTACCAGGTGGACCTTCAATTACGCTTATTTTATTATTGATAGCATTTTCTACCGCAATATATTGACTGCTATTACATCCAAATGGAAATATTAAATCATTTATATTATCATTTCTTTTAATTTCAGTATTCATTTTTAAATAATTAGAAAGAGCTGAATCTAAACTATCAATATTTACTTTTTTCATTTGTTCACATAATAACTTTTTACCAGTTTCTGTACTTAATGAAATTATTTCTGATATTTTTTTCATATAATTTATAACACTTGTATTATTAGGAACTTTTTTAAGTTGAGTGCTGTCATATTCATCCCAATGATTACTAAAAACAACTTGATAATATTTTATTCTATATCTATTATTTTCATATACTTCTTTTATATCATTTAAAATAACACCGTTCAAATAAAATAAATTTTTACTTAAATCCACTTTATTAAAATCATCTAAAATTTTTATTCTTCTTGCTTCATATGGATAAAATTTATAATTATTGTTATATTGAATGTAATAAACATTTTTAGAACTATTATAATTATAACTTCTTACTTTAGTTGAAATCATTTTACCATCTAGAAATATCATTCTTCTCAATCGAATCACCTAGTAATAGTATAACAAATTTAAAAGTATCTTTCTATATAATCAATTTATTAGAACTATATTCATTCAAATTAAAATAGGCTTTTATAAGCCTATTCTTTTAACATCTAAACTAATCTTCATCAAAGAAACCAATTAATTTATTTTTAGATTCATTATAGCAATCTTTTTTTAAATATTCTTTTACATTTTCATATGAAGTTTTATACATAGTATGATTCATATCTAATTCATTTTTGTAACCTAATTCTGCTAGTTTTAGAAATATATATGATAAATCTAAATTAGTTGGCATACTACCACTGATAGATATTTCTCTACCTAATGCAAAACATAAACTTGGATATATTCTTAATTCTTCATTATCTAATATATTTTCAATACTAAAATCATCAGCAAGTATACACTTTGCTGCCATATTATAGTAGTAATTTGACATTTCTATATTTTTTAATTTCCATTTATCACTACTATAAATATCCATAACTTATATGCTGCATCTATATTTCCCATTTAAGCCGCTAATATAAAATATGCTAAAGCAAGTGATGTATTTGATTCAATGCTTCTTTATATTCACTTCTATATATAATTCAGCACCTTTATTTAATATATATGATGAATCAACTGTAAGAACTGTTTTAAAATCTATTTCAGTTAATTTCATAATTTTTATTCCGTTCTTTTATTGTATTTTAAATATTTCATTATTGATTAATGAACTACTTAATTTTTTACCTCTCTTAGTTATTTTCTTATATGTATTAAAAGTACTATAATCTTTTAAATTAATAATATTGTTACTCTTCTCAATATTATCTAATCTCCACATTAACTTTAAATTTCCTATTTTATTTAATACTTGATTTAAAAATATATCATAATCCATACCATCATAAATACCAGGCACTTCAAAGTCATTGTTTTCTTTTAATTTCAATATTCTCTTATTCTTAATAACAACTGAATAATAGAAACAATTTTTATCATCTTTTTCTGGGTTTTGAGGTAATATATGATCTATATTAATTGAATCTTTATTATTAATAATGTAACTAGCTTTATCATAATCAATTTTACCTGTTTCATTTGAGAATTCATATGCTGACAATAAAACTCTTGATGCCGCTCTTTCACCTTTATCCGAATAACCTATATAATTATTTATATTTATTTCAATTATTTCACTATTAATTCCATTAATAATTAAATTATTTTCAAATTCAGATATTATATCATTTACGTTATACCCATTTTCAAAAATATTGTTCATGATTGTTTCAAAAGCTTTAATTGAATCTTTGCTATCACGATTAGAAAGTGTTTGAAAACTAAACATATAACTAAAACAAGTTTTTATTACATTTGTTAAATCTTTTTTATCTAAATCATTATCTTTATATTCACAATATGTTCTAAAGATTAATGGACTGGGATGTTCATATTCTAATAGTTTTAAACAATCAGTATAGTATTTAAACTTTGGACTATTAATTAAATAGCTAGACTTGTTATTCATAATATTATAGTTTTCTACTTTTTGTTCAAGATCATCTATAAATTTTTTTAATGCTTCGCCTAAATCATCTTGCTTATAATATTGCATTAAGGTATAATCTAATGTTCTAAAATATTTAGCACTTAGTCCTACTCTATAATATTTTATATACGCCTTTAAAAATACATACATATAGTCTTCTAAGTTATCTGCGGTTTTCTTTATTAAATCGCCACACTTTTCTAAATATGTATCATAATCTTTTTCGGTAATATTTTGAAATATATAGCTCTTTATTAAATCTATTTGATCAAGTTGTTTACCTTTACTATTTATTGATTCAAAGATTTCAAATAATTTTTTTATATTATTTTTATCAATACATATAGTAATAAACTTTAAATTATCATTAATAAAATCAATAAAATTTAATAAGTTTTCTTCTTTACTTTCTATTCCAGATTTATTTATTATCTTATCGGTAACATTTTTATAAATTGTTTTTAGATTAGATATTATTCTTGATTCTAGTCTATTTTTACATTTGTATGAATCTATTTCTTTAAAAACAGTATTAGATTCTGAATATTCTAAAAAACAGTCAAATATATGTTTCATTACTTTCTGTTCAATTCCACCAGAAGTTAGTAATGGTTCTTCTTTATTAGAATCCCTACCATTTGTTTCTTTCCATAAGTTTCCTTTTAATGTTAAAACTGCTCTATCACTTTCTAAGTTATATCTTACAGCATAATAATATAAAACTAATAATGTTAAACTTAATGTAGTTATACGTTGTTGACCATCTATAATTGAATAATCAAATATACTAGTCTTTATTTGTCTATTTAATGATAAGTATACAATTCCAATAAATAGTTCTTCATCTGGCTTATTGTAATAATAATTCATTATGTCATTGAATAATTCATTTATTTCTTCAGTTCCCCAACTATATGGTCTTTGAAAAACAGGTATTGAAAAACTATTTCTAAAAAGTATACTTAAATTTTCCACTTGTGGTGGTATTGAAAATAATTTATTGTTCATTGTACTTCTCCTTTGTTAGTTATAATTATATCATGTATTTCATATTTAGTTTATTATAAATCATAATATTTACTGTATAAACAAAGGAGCATCTATATATGCTCCTTAATTTTCTATTGTATGCCTAATGCTTTATAAACAGCATCTTCTGGATCATTATAAAATGAGATATTAAATTTAGAAAATAAATCACTAGGTACTGACGAAATATCAGCTGCTGATGACATAGGCAAAAGAATCTTTTTTGCTCCGGAATCAAAACAAACTTGTAATGTATTTGCTAATTCTTCCACCTTACTTATTGTTCCACCAATACTCATACTTCCTAATATTACCATGCTTCCTTGAATTGGCTTTTTTAATGCACTACTACACATTGCTACGTATGTCGCAAGAGATATATCTTTCGATGGCCCTACTCCTTGTAAATCTTCAATATGAATTAAATAATCTACATTATCTGTCTGTATGCTTGCACTAATATTTTTCTTATTTGCTTTAAAATAATTATATGATGTGCTTACTGCCTCTTTAGTAGATCTATCAGTTCCTATTCCTGACACAGCAAATTTTCCATGACCGTTTGGAGATTCGACTTCAATTTTAAATGTTCCTATCATTCCTGAATTTCCTCTTCCAATATAATAGGTATGTCCTGCTTTTAACATGCCATCTGGAATAAGTTTACCACCACCACATTCTGGTACTGATACAAACTTTTCTTCCATAGATTCTAAATCAATATATGAAAAATGTACATCATAGAACTCCATACCGCCAATTTTTTTCAATTGTTCTTTTACTCTTCTTCTTCCGATTAATGAATAAGTTAATACTTCTTCTAATTCTTCTTTACTATATTCACCATCAGGATATAACAGTTTTATAAGACCAGAAACAGTTTTTCTAACTGCAATAACATCTCTTTGATTTAAATTGTTTCCTAATTTGAAATACTTATCCAGTGCATCTGAAAATGTTCTCTTTCTCATTTCTCTAAAAAATTCTGATAAATAATCTGTAATAAATCCATACTCATCAGTTATTAATTCAGGTCTCATTTTAGGTATTTCCCAGCCTGGTAAATAGAAATGCATTCTATCAAAGAAAGCGGAATCATTTGCCATTTCTTTTGGGAATGGTTCAAATAGATGTGATGTTTTTAATAAAACATCTACACTTTGATTTATATTTCCTACAAATACCATAGAAGCATTTGCATTTTTTTCTTCTTTTCCTCTTGCAAAAGAACCAGAAGCCATATAATCTTTCATTATTTGAATTCCATCTTTATCTTTAAAAGTTATACCTGCTACTTCATCGAAAGCTACACAATCCCACATACCTACAAGCCCTATTTTCTTTTGACTCATATTATAAAATAAATTAGCCACGGTAGTTTGTCCGCCAGAAATTAAAATGCTATTTGGTGATATTTCTTTATATATGTGTGATTTTCCTGTTCCTCTAGGACCTAATTCACATAAATTATAATTATTTTCTGCAAGTGGTACTGCTCTTTCAATAAAATGCCATTTTTGACTATATTTCAATTTTGTAGGTTCAATTCCCATTGAACGAATCAAAATATCAATCCATTCTTCTTTTGAAAAATGTTTTCTTCCTTCAAACAATCCAGTTAAATCCATGTTAGGAAGTTGAATTGGATCAAGTGAAACTATTTGAAATGGTATTCTATATTTGTCTTGATCATCAAAATTATATTTAACTTTTATAATACACCAAATACCACCGATTAACAGTTTTTCATATTTATTTACAAATTCATCTGGTATTAATGCATCTTTAATTCCTAAATTGGAAAATTCAGCCTGATATATATCTATTCTTTCATTAAGTTTTACGCTCAACTTATCAATTATTGTATAAATGCCTTTTTCCTTAATTTTTGATTTGATTTTTTCGGCTTCATCTGGTCTAACAAAATTATTTGCTAAAATTTCTTTTACCGTTTTTATACCATCATCTATAGCATTATCATCATTAGTAGCACAATACATTCCAAGAAGATATTCAAGTACATACACAGGAACATTTGCGCCTTCTTTTATCTTTTTTGTTAAATCTTTTCTTACGACTTTTCCAGCAAAATATTCATTTAATTTCTTATTTATTTCTTCCACTTTAATACCTCCTAAAAATCAAAATTATTTACAATAGCAATATCAATATAGAATTTTATTTTATTTTTAATTATTCCTGTTTCTTCATCTATAACTACAAGATAATATGGTTTTGTTCTATCATATGTTATATTTTTAAACACAAATTTTTCTTTAAAAAATCTATCTTTAACTTCTGTATTCTTATAGTTTGCTACTATAGTACATTCATCAGATATTCTTACACCATCTTCATCTTCAAAGTGTAATAAATATCTACAAGGTTTATTATTCTCATCAATATTATTGTCTTGTAAAAACTCTAAATAAGTAATTGCGTTTGTTATCTTTGTAGATAGTCCGCTATAAGTGATTCCAACTTTCTTACTATCTTCTGTTGTTCTACTTGATTTAAAATTAATAACGGGAATTATTATTTCTTGTGGAAGTATTCCTCCATGAATATAGTTTATTCCAGCACCTTGTCTTGCAAATACAATATTTCCTTTTGGAATATTAACATATCCACTATTTTCTCCAAATACATAGTCAAGATTGATAGATAAGATTCCTTCTTCGTTTGATACACTATCTGAATAAGAATATCTTGTTTTTTGTTTTGTAGCATTAGATGTTTTAGTTGTTTTTTCATAACTTTCAACTTTTCCTCTCTTATAAAAGAATCCGTGGTCAGCAGTTATGAAAGCATTTATTCCACTAAATGTAGTATGTAAATCTTTTATTAACTTTTCAAGTTCATTTATTGCTTTCTCGCAAGCAGTAAATATAGTACTCTCATTATGTTCTCCAGCATTATCAATTGTATCGTGATAAATATATACTACTTTTTTACCAGAGAACATTTTTTTCCATTCCATTTTAGTCATCTCATATAAGTCATCATACTTAAGTGCAATAGAATCTGGATTTGCTTGTTGTAATAATAATTCTCTATCTTTTATAGAACTAGATACTTGTCCATCTACTAAAATATCATCACTATCTTTTACTCTTGAAAGTTCTTTATTAGGTAATAATGAAGCCATACCAAGTTTTGTATATGATGGAACAAGTCCTTGCATATAACTAATTTCAGATTTACTAGCAAAAGTTTTTAATTTATTATTTAATTCTTTTGCACACTCATATCTAAATGCGTCTGATATAATAACAATAACCCTATCTTTTTTATCATTAAATGGTTTAACATAAGTCTTGTAAAAATCTTTTTGTAATGTCATACGATTAGAATCATATTTACCCATATTTTCTATCATATCACTCCACTTAATTGATAACTCACTCATAAAATCATTTACATATATATTCTCAATTTTATTCTTTAATGATATAAATACATCTTTGTCTTCTATATTGTCATAGTAATAATATACTTTTCTGTATAATGTATCTACCTCACTAAAATTATTAGCATAATCCTTTGCAAACTTATCAATATCAACAATTTTAATTGCGTCTTCTATTGTTCTAATCTTTTCAAAGAATAATATAGATACCTTTAAAAGGTTATATTCATTTTCAAGTTTATCATACCAATATTTATTTTCTCTATTAGATATATACTCATTATATAAACCATATTCTCCAATACCATTGAACAATTTGTCTACCAGGTATTTAATAACAAACTCATCAACACATTCAAATGCATCAGCTAATTTATAATCTTCAATATCCATTGAATTTAATAAATCTTTTATTCCAAATTCTTCTTCTACTTTCTTTGACAATCTCTCAAAGTATTCTCTTGTTGTTTTATCTCTCATTAAACTGTTAATAAATACATAAACATTTGTAGATTTTTTTGTTAGTAAGTATTTACTATATCTATTGGCTTTCTTTATATCCTTTAAACTTGAAGCAAAGTATGTAAAGATTAAAGATTTATATACATCAGGCAATTCCTCATAATTTTCTATTTTAGTACCAAATGTATCATTAAATAATCCTAAAACAAACTCCACGCTTCCAAACTTAAATAAGTCCTCATATCTTTTTTCATCAGTATAGTAATTTCTAATGATTTCCTTTAAAATGTCATCTTCATTTATTGATTTAATATTAAGTAATATTGCAGTAATTATTAAATCTATATTATCTGGATTTTTATCATCAATATCAAAGTCTTTAAAATCTTGTTCTCTTTTTTTATTTCCAAAGAACTTTGCATATTTATTAATAATATCTCTACATTCACTTTCCAAATTCAAATTCTTTAATCTCATAGTTGTGGAATCTGGATTAAATAGTAAATCACTATTAGCAGTTTCTAAATCAAGTAAATCATTATCTACACCTTTTTTTCTTTCAAAAGGAAGATAGATGATTATATTTTTATCAAGTTCTTCATTTTCAATATGGTATCTTATCCAAAAACTATTATTGTCATACTTTATGATTTCAGTATTATCTAATTCTAATTCATTTATTAATTCTTCATATTCCTTTTTAGAATCATACCAAAATATAATTTTTCTAGTTCTTTGTCTTTCTGTATCCCTTGAAAAAGCACCATTTAAAGTATCTTTCAATAGTTCTAAAACTTCGTCAAACATCTAGTATTCCTCCCAAACTGTCATTTATATCTTCTATATAAACAATTTTCAAGTTAGATAAATCATTAATATTTTCTTCTTCACAAATAGTATCTATTTTTTCTTTTAAATCTTTATGCGTTATAAAAACAAACAACCTTGAACTTCCTTCAATGTGAGTTTGATTTATATCTTTAATAAATGATATAAATTCTTCTTTTAAGTTTTTTTCATGATACCATTCGCAAAAATATATATTATTTTCTTTTTTATTGCATAAATAATTAATGGTAAAATTAATATTAAATCCTTTTGAATTATTATTATAATGAATTTCACTTTTGTTCTCGCTAGATTCTGTTACTTGATTTAATATGATTTGTATATATTTTGAATTTATAGTTAAAAAATCTCTTAAATTACATATTTTACTTTCGATCATTATTTCCTCCTATTTAATTTTAGCAAGAATATCTTTAAACTTCTCATAATTAACTTTTACTCCGTCATCTAAATCAATACTTATTCTTTGATTTGCAATATGTGCTATTTTTTCATCATATTCTTTGATTTCTTGTAATTTAGCGATTAAATCTGTTTGTCTATTCTTTGCTTCTTTTTTATCTATCATAGATAAATCAGTAGTAAGTTTATAATTTACATCAGACAATAACTTTTCATAAGTTGTTTGAACTCTATGCAAATAATCCAGCCTTGCTTTTGGAATTAAGTTTTCATTATATCTATGCATATATATTAAAGCCTTAAATCCATTTTTCTTACCACTATCTAACAACCAATATATAGGTCTTTTTTGATACATTTTTACGTGATCATTGAAGAAATCATTTACAAAATATCTTCGTATAGTTTCTTCACTTGTTTCAGTTCCTTTTTTACCTAATGCTTCAGCAATAAAATTCATATTCTCATTAAAGGTATTATCACCATATACTGTTTTTATAAATTCCTTAAATCTTTCTACAATATCATCTCCAAAATATGCTTCATCAGTAATTGGAATAATATTGTCATTATCTGCTTTGAAAGTTTTATATCTATCTATATCAAAATCTCCACCAGCATATACTAAACCTTCTTCATCTAATGAGTATCTTCCAAACATACAACCAACTGCATAACTTATAAAGGATTTAATATCTCTTACTTTATCTTCTTTTCTTATAGTTATATCCTTATCATCAACTTCTGGTGTTAATTCATTATTTAATCCATATATATCAATAAATATTTTATTAAGTTCTTCTTCATTATGTTTTAATAAACTCCTTTGTTGATAAGTGTATGTATTCCAATTTGCTATTGAATCTCTAATTGTTGAAACTTTTGACATAGGTTTTAGTAATGGATGTTTTACAAAATCCCAACTTGTTTCAAAGGAATCCCAATCATCCTTTGATATTTTTATATTTTCTTTTACAAGTTCAATTATATTGTCAAGATTTTTTTCATCTTTTATTATTGGTAAAATTGCAATATGACCTGCTTCATAATTTAGTGTTGGAGAAATCATACTTAATATCGAACCCGCAACATTTGTATTAAGAAAGGCATTTTGATAATACATTGTTTTTTTATCTTTATAAAAGATACAACAACCTGCGACATCGAAGATAAAACCATTTGGATAATATCTAAAAGCTATACTTCCACTTGAAATTTTTGACCAGCTTATACTTTCTTTAAAATATTCACTTATACTTTTTATTGTTCTAGTCACGCTATTATATAGAGATTTAGCATATTCCTTAACTTCATAACCATCATTTTCATAATTGATAACATAATCCATATTTCCATACCATTTTCTAAAATAACCACCTTTATTGTATGGAAACCATTTCTTTTGACTTTTTAGAGCCTCTTCGGCATTTTTCATATTAAAACCTAATTTTTTGTTTTCTACTTCGTACCAATATCTCAAAAACCTATTATTATCAGATGTAGCCATACCTTGCCTTGTATCACCATCTGTTTTTAATATTGCGGATTCCTTAAAAATATTAAAATAACTTTCGCTAGCCCAATACACTATTGGTGAACCTGGTATTTTTTTAAAATTTTCAGTGTTTGTTTTATACCAACATTCATTCTTTTTTTCATTAATTTCCAAATATTTATTTTCTTGTACTGTCATTCCACCTTTAAAATCTGTTAATCTAAAATAATTGCCTTTTTCACCATTTTTCTTATTAAGTACAAACGTACAAATAGGAACTGTTGCTTCTTCTAATGCAGAATATTCAAGTTGAATAAGTGAAGATATATTTAGTTTATCTATAATATATCTTCTTAATTTTTCATAAGAAGATATAAACATCCAAACATAAGGTGTCATAAAACCCATATATCCATTTGCATTAGACAAATATGAATTTCTAACAATAAATGCTGAAAATAAATCGTATTTAAAATCAGGGTATCTTTCCGTAATATAATTTTTTAAATTATTATTCATTGATGTAGTATTCATATATGGAGGATTAGTTACAACAATATTATATTTTAAATTCAAAATATTTGCGACCTTAATTATTGGCAACAACTTTTCCCTTAACTCTATACCAAAAATTGTAGTATTATTTACAATTTCCTCCTCAAGTTTATTATAGTCATTGTCTTCAATCGTTAATAATGATCCTATTTCCTTTGCATTTTTAAATTTATCAATCAAATATTCTGCATTTTTTCTATTATTTTCAGATGATATGTTATCTAGTAGAGATTCGCTAATCAAATTAGATTCCTGAATACTTAAAATATTAAGATTTCTTACAATTTCTTTATTAAAAATATTTTTATCATATTCTCTCGCTTTTAATATAATAGATAAAATAGATAGCTGACCGGCTCTATCATCTATATCTAATCCATATAAATTATTTTTTAAAATCATTTCTGGAATTTCATTTTTTTTGTATCCATTTTGTAAATATATTTGATAATAAATCTCAAATGCATAAACCAATATATGACCGCTTCCACAACAAGGATCTATAAATTTTATTTCTGATGGATTCTCTTTGTTTCCTTCTTTTATATCATCCTTTATAAAATATTTCCACTTTTCAGATATTGAACTTTTTTCTGAGTGTTCTAACCAATATTTTCCCAATGAGTTTTCCACCATATATTTTACAATCCAATCAGGTGTAAATAGTTGCGTAGCATAGGCTATTTCATTTTTCTTATAAGTTTTTTTGGCAGAAATTACCCTATCTTTCTCTACTTGATTATAATATTGATATAGCCATCCAATAATCTCAACTTGATTAAAATTACTTTCTGGAACCTCATTAACAATTTTTGTTATAAACCCCGTATCATTCAATAAATTATCCGGAATCAAAATGTCAATATAATCTGTTATACCATCAAAGACCTGTGGAATTACTCTGCCTAATTTTTTGCATATTAGTAATAAAACATACTTAAACTTCTCGTTATCATCTTTTAATTCAACATATTTTTCCTTTTTAAATTCTATATCTAATTCTGGATTCATTAAATTAGTAAACTTTAATATTTCTGGATCTGGAGTATTATCTCTGGATGACAATACTCTAATTCCTAATGCTTGATTATCTCTTGTTAAAGGCAACATATCATTTATTTCCATATAACGAATTGCAATAATTCTATTAAACCAAGTATACGCTGCTTCTTCTATAACTTGTTCAAAAGATAATTCCTTTATTCTTTTAATTAAAAGCTCTCTTTTTTTAAATTCATCATTTGTCAAACTTAAAGAGTGCTTTTCATTTGACAGAATATAAATATCTCCTTTTTGTTCACTATTAAATTCTTCATCAACATAAAATAAATTAATCTTGCTTCGAACTTTATCCATCAATTCTTGCCTTGATTCAATAGCAAACTTTTTTAATATCGCTTTATCCATTATTATCCTCCTCATTCATCATCATTTTATAATGTTCAATGTGTCCAAGTTTATTAAAGATTTCTTTAAACACTTTTTTATATTTTTGAACCATATCATCATCAAATACAATATTAAATTCTTCGTTAATGTAATGTGAGTTATCATTTATACAAGATATAAGTGATTTGCACACAATTTTATCAGTTCCCTCAAAACTATCTATTGCTTTTTCATAATCCTTACTTCCAATAATATTAAAATAATATTCAAGGATTCTTCTCATTGTATTACAACAAGTATTTTTATTTATATTTTCATCTTTAAGTTCTTCCCATAATAATTGGTATGTTGTTTCTATCGGATTCTTTTCATACTCTTTAATTGATGATATTTCATTTTTCTTTGAAAGAACAAAATATTTTTCTTTCGTTTCTTTTTTATTATCACGGCTTCCCCTATATACAACCTCTTTATAAAAATAAACATTATGTGTTAATATAAAAATCTGTTTTATTCCATTTTTATTCTCAAAACACTCTGATATAAGTTTTTTTACAAGTGTACTTACAATAAATAATGAATTACTATCAAGGCTTGAAATAGGGTCATCTATAACAAGAATTTTATCTCTTGTAATTCCAGAGGACTCATTACTTCCACTAATTAAGTGATAAAAGTAAAGAAATGATATAAATCTATATTCTCCCTCACTCAATGTTTTTCCTACATCTGTACCATCTGGCCTGACAATTTTATATGTTCCTTGTATATTTCCCTCAGTTAGTTTAAAACCATCAAACCCAAACGATTTTAAGATTTTATTTATTTCAATAAGTGATTCAGTTATCCCCGTAATTTTTTTCTCGTTTTCTTTTATAGTATTTCGTTCTTCAAGTATTTTTTTGTTATTTTCATTTAATTTAGTTTTCATAGGATTTAAGGCTTTATTACAATTTTCTGTCTTAATGTTAAATGCACTAATTTCTGTTTCTAACTGACATACAATGTAATTCCATAAATCTTCTACAAATTTATTTTTTTCATCATTAATATTTGATAATTTTTTATTATCCTCTCTGATATTCAGATTTAGATTGGCTATCTTCTCGTTTATTTTAGAAACTATGTCTTTGGTAGAATTCAATTTTAAAGTATTACTTGGAGCATTTATTTTAGACTCTATATCTTTCTTATTACTACTTATTAAACTTTCTAATTTTTCATAGTATAATTTCATATCAGAATCGTCTTTAAAGTAAATGTTGCTAATATTTGCTACATTATTCAATAAATCATTAGAAACTTTATCATACTGTGACTGTAACTCTGATAAATTATTGCATTTTTCTTCATATTCTTTATTAAAATACTCTGCTAAATGAGTAATGTTTTCGTTTAATTTTTGTTGACAAAATGGACATTTATTGTCTGATTTTTCAAGATAATTTAAACCTTGTTTTACCCAATCGCTATTATTTAACTTGTTTATTAATTCAGAAACAGTTGTTTCGTCATTTCCTTTAATAACTTCTTGAAAAATATTATTTTGTTCTATTGTATATAACTCATCACAATTCACATTTTCTATTTCAGATTTTATTTGTAATTCATTGTCATATAATAATTTATAATTATTTAATAAATCATTGTATTGTTTTAATTTTTCTTTATCACCAGATACATCTAAACACTTTGATTTAAACTTATCCTTACTTGAACCATAACCAGCAAGAGCCTTAGTGAATTCGTTAAATATTTTCGTTTTTATTTTCCAACATTTTTCTTTTAATTCATCATCATATTGGTTCTTTTCAGACTCTTTTTTTAATATATTTTTCTCATACCCCTGATTTTCCCTTAATAAACTATCTATTGTATTTTTTGATTTACTTATTATTTCTAAGGCTTCACCAGAATCCTTTCCAAGTGTAAAAATTCCTTTGAGTTTTGAGGAATCACTGAATAGTTCATCAACAAATTTTTTATTATATACCACCATTTCGGATGTATCATTTTCGTTTTTTTCTATAACACATTTTTCATATTTAGTAGGGTCATCAAGTATATTACTTAATGTTGTTTTTCCACTTCCATTGAAACCGTATATATAATTGATAAGGTTGGGAGAAAATTCAACCTTTTCTTTAAATGTTGCTACATCATCTATACAAATTCTATTTATCATAAATTTTCTCCTTTCCCATATATTATCTAATTGTTAAATTATTATTTTTTTCAAACTCTTTAATAAGTTTTCCTTTTAATTCTTCTACATACTTATCAATATCTTCTCTTGAATTGATTTCATAAGAACGATTCATTAAACTATCTGTTCTTATAATAGTTCTTCTAATAATTTTTTCTTCTACAACTTCTCCTGTTTCAGTAGTTGCTTGTTTTCTACTCTTTTCGTATTCTAATGCACTTATAAATCTATCTTTTAATTGGTCAATTCTAGTTTGTTGTGCATATATATCTTTTAATTCATTAGAAGTATTTAAAGTATTTATAACACCTTTACAAGTATCTATATATTTTGTAGCAAAACTTTCATCAACCTCTGCATTTTTAGTTTCAGTTTCAAAATATTCTATTGTTTCATTTATTCTCTTGATTATAGGTTCTGCTTTTGTTTCATACATATTGCTTAAAATATCTATTAGATTTTTTCTTAATGTAGGTAATTTATGAATATCACTATATGGTGCTTTTGATGTTAAAATTGATACCATTTCATCTACAACGCTAACTAATTCTGGTGTTTTATCAGCATAGTCTTTATTATTATCATATATAGTTAATATCTTTCTTGCTTCATCAAATTGTTCTTTTTGAGTACCATCAAAGAAATCTAATACCATTTCTATTTCTGGTGCTAATGTTGTAAATTCATCTTTGCAACTTGATACTTCCTTGAAAAATTCAGAAACATCTCTTATTCTTAATAATCTTTCCATTAAAGTTATTGCTTTGTCTTTAACATCTTGTCCTGGATATTGATAATTACCACCTGAAATATGATAATATCCAGATATTTTATTTAACTTATTAAGTGTGCCTTGAAGACAGTCATTTTTAAAATCTTCTACCATACCATCTTCATCTTCTCTTAAACTCATAACATTAAATGAGTTTCTTGCTACTGATTTTAAGTCATTTATTAAATTAACATCTATTTTTTGTCTTATCTTAATGATTGTTCTATCATAATAATCTCTCTTTAAGATTTTAGTTAATGTGTCATCAGATGTTATATTTTGTACCTCATTATTGTATATTAAAGAGATAACTTCATCTTTTAATAATCTAGTTAATAAATATAAAATATCTTCATCAAGGAATCCATAAGGTGCAGTTCCAAAGTCTTGTAATAATGTTCTAGTAGTAATTGGCATACTAAATGCATTCTTTTCTTCACAATATTCTTTCATTGCGTCATAAGCCTTTTGATTTACGAATTCTACTTCTTTTCCAAATAAATTTTGTCTGTTTTCGTGGAATAAATCTTTTATATCCTGTGTTGAGTAATTCTTCTTAATATAAGAGAACTTTGTATAAATATTATTTACTAATATTTCTAATGCTTCATTTGCTCTTGCTCTTGCTTCTCTTGCATTTATGTTTTGTCTATCTCCTGCAATAATAATTTCTGCTTCATTTAATTGCTCTTTAATATTTTCTTTTACTCTTGCCTCTGCATTTTCAATTTCTCTTTGTTTTGCTCTTATAATATCTTCAACTTGTTGTGTTTGGAAGATTCCACTCTTACTTCTTCTGTATTCTTCAACTTGTAAATAGTTGGTTATTTCATCAAAAATCAAAGTAGATATTTCAAGTTTAATAAATACATATTTGTTTTCTCTTGCAGATTGTAAAATAATATCTGTATCATCTCTTTCTGGAGATGTAGTAATTACTTTTATACCTATTTCATATTCTTGTGAATATTTTATATTATCTATGTATTTTGTTAATGGGAAGTTCTTTCCTTTATATGTGAACTTACTATCTGTTAATATATAATCAAATACAATTCGTTTTAAGTAATCTGTAATTCTATTTTGGTCAATTATTATTTGTTTAATTTCTCTATTTATTTCTTGTTCTTCATCTGTTAAGAACTTATATTCATCATTGTTTCTTTGAATTAAAGTTTGTGCTTCAAGTCTTCTTAATGAATCAGATATTTCTTTTTTAATAGAAATCTTATCATATTTAATATTTGAAACATATAATGTTGATAAATTATCTATGTTAGCAGGTATCTCTTTAATATTTTTAAGCATAAATAACATTTTTAATACTTTAATATCAATGTCCTTTAATTCTCCACTTTTAACTGTATCAATAGCAGAGTTAATTACTATTTTAACTTGATGTTCTAGGAATTGTTCAATAGTATCATAGAAAGCATAGAAAGGAATTATAGTTCCTACTTCACTATCTCCATATCTTTTTGCAGTTTCTTGGAATGCTCCTAAAAGTGATCTTTCTCCACTTGATAAGTGTTTACCTGCATATCCGTGCTTTCTTATATCTGTGAATACATCTTGTAATAGTTTAAATTGATAAGGTATAAATGGATATGTTTCTGCAAAGTCATTACTGTCATCATACACCTTTTGATATGTAGCATTTTTAAATGTTAATAAGTTTCTTATTATTGATTCTTCTTTATCATATATCATTTTCAAACTTGTTTTTGCTTCATCAGTTTTATCAAGTATTCTCTTTTTAATAACTTCGTCTATATCAGAAGATGATAAAGACAATTTTGTATCAAATCTACCTTGAATTTTAGAAAAATCATTCCCTTGTACTTTAACAACATCATCTATTGCTTCTTGTGATGTAACTATTACCCAAGCCTTTCCACCACATTCAAGTCCTAAATCTTCTACGATTGTTTGAAGATTTAACATTAAACTTCTGTCATCTCCTATGTATTGACCTATTTCATCAACTAAGAATATAACGTGATGATTATTTCCTTTTGATTTAATATAATCCCTTACTCTTTCTGCAAACTTTTCAACAGATAATGTGTAATTCTTTTCGGTTCTTTCTACAATGTTTCTAGCTTCTTCTACTGATTTACCTAAAACCTCTGCATAAGCATTAGCAAACTCATCTTCAACGAATTGGATTCCATCTCTCATTTCTTCCCAAGAACTATTTGCCTTTTCTTCAAATGCTTTCTTAAATTCTTCATATTTTCCTAAACTAATAATATATCTTTCTATTTCTGCAACAAAGGGAGTAATAGATAATCCCATTTTTTCATTAAATACTTTTTCAAATACATCTAATATTTTATCTTTTGTTCCGTTACTATTTTCTGTTTTTGAATCTATATTGAATAAAATAACATCAGTTGGAATACTACCTGCTCTTTTAATATCTGCAAGTAACATTTTGTCTTCAATCTTATCATCAAAATAATCTACTGCTGCTTTTCCATTAACAATTCTATTTTCTAATAAATATGAAACAATTTTTAAAAAGTGTGATTTACCACTTCCAAAGAAGCCGGAAATCCAAACGCCCATTTTCTCTGTGTTTCCATTTATACCTACATTGTATGCATTAAAGAAACTATTAAAATGTTTTAATAATTCATCTGTAACAACGTATTCTTCTAGTTCTTGTCTGATATAACTTTCATCATCAACTTTGATAACTCCTTGTATTTCTCTTTCAATATTTTTTAAATATAAGTTCTTTAATTTTTCCATTTTTTTCCTCCTACTTATCACCAACAAATCGAAATGCTCTGTAATAGTTATCATTTTCTAATTTGTCAAATAGTTTAAAACTTTGTCCGTTATAACTTCCAGGATAAAACATTATTAAAGGATTGTTTGTCACAACACTATGTAAAATATTAAGTATTGTGTGTCCTCTTACGATTCCATAACATTTTCCTATTCCAGTTATAATAATTATTTGGTCTGGTTCTGTTATCTCATTTTTTATCTTTTTTTGTATTAAATCATTGCTAGAACCAATTCCCATTGTTTTTGAAATAATCTGATTTAAATATTTAGCACCTTTTTTCTTTTCATATTCAAAACATTTTTCCAAAAATCCTTTTTCTTTTAATATTTCAATAATTATGTTATATATATCGAATACTTTTATATTTAGTTTTGATTTTTTTAACAAATAATTATCTAGGTAATCTCTAACAACATATTCATACTTTGGTTCATAGTCAAAAACATGAAAATTTATTTCATTTCCTAAATTGTTAGATTCAAATAATTCTTTACTATTTAACTTATTTGTCATTTCTTGCAATCTCGTATTTATATTTTTCATAACAATCCTCCTATTGCTTTTGCATATTCCATGTCACTATTTTTATCAAGCATGTATATAAATTTTTCTTTTAATAAAGGTCTTACTATTTTAAATCTTTCTTTTTCTTTTATAACAAGCCCGGAATCTTGCATTATCTTCATAATAACTTGTTTAAGTTTTGCAGATGTTGCCTCTGATTTTTCTTTTAATGCGCTACTCAAAATGCACTTTTCTTCATACCAATTATCAATATCAAATTTTTCAATATAATCTTTTCTCATATATAGTTTGTCTTTATAAACTTCTATAACAAAATCTCTTACTAATCTATCTGTTTTCATTATTGCATAAAGTAAAATACATTTACTTGTTGTAATATCAGAATATATAAATTCTTTTAGCATCTCCTTATCCATAACATTTAATCTTCTAAATATTGGAGCATTAGTTCTTTTAACACTTCCAATTTTTTTAAGTTTAATAAGATTTTCTTCAATATTTCTTTTCTTTAATTCTTGTTCTTCTTCACCATTTAATAAATATTCACCAATTATTTTTGTTTCATTATATAAAAAAGGTTCACCTGTCAATTTCGCACTATAATCTTCCATAACTTCATAATATAATTAATCTCATAGAAACATCAATTAATTTCTAATATTGATTAATTCCTCCCTTTTGCCAATTTCACACTTATTATATCACATTTTTTTAAAAAGTATATAGTTTGAAGTAATTTTTATATAATATTCGCAAGAAAATCAGATTTTTATAAAAAATATTCGCACTTTTTTTGATGCTTTTATCGTTTTTTCAGAAACATAAACTACAAAAATACAAATTATAAGTTAAAAACTTATCTGTTATCTATATATCTATTTTTCTAACATCTCTAAAGTAACTCTATCTCTCTTACCATTATAAAACTTACCTATTATTTTACCAAATATTTTTTCTTCTGGAATAGAATATTCAAATAATGTCATACATGAATTTAACTTAAGATAGTCTGGATAACCAAATATATTTTCTATACTATCATCTAATTTATATAATTCATTACATATTTCAATCATATTGTTTCTTAAATATGGATTCTTCATATATTCAATCACTTCATTAACACTATCAAGTCCATAATATTCTGAATTATAACTCTGACCTAAACCTTTTAATTGTGGAAATATATACCATATCCAGTGAGTTCTTTTATATACATCTTTTATTTCAGAAAGTGCTATTTCATAATAAAGTTCCTGCATTTTAATAAATCTATCTATATCATACATATTTCTTCCTCCCTAATTACATATTATCATATAATTATTAATTTACTTGTGCTTTTTATTAACATTTTTATTTACGATATACTTTACATCAACATTTTTAATAAAAATACACATATTACATAATAAATATGATATTACCTATAAACAAGTTATTAACATTTGATTTACAATAATTATTTTAATTTACATAGATAACAAAAAACAGAATATATTTATCCATCATATCCTGTTCTTATTTCATATTCCCTATCATTAGCCGGATTATAATATTCATCACATACAATTCTTCCATCTTCATCATCATAACAAACCATATCATTATTAGCATTTCTATTACTATTACTAGAAGAACCATCATCATTTACTATTAACACAACAATCATTCCAACTATAATTATAAATATTATCCATTCAAAAGTTACCCTTTTATCTAAAATACCTTTTTCTTTTTTCATACACACCTACCAAATTTATTGACTATATTATACTATAAATATATGTAATTTTCAATAATGACTAAATTTTCCATTAAAAAGAGGATACTGTATTTACAAAATTGAAGTGATAAAGTAAAATTAATCTCTTTTGTTTTATATAATTATTTATCTTTTTTTCTAAACTTTACTTCTAACACTATTCCTTTATCTTTTTTGTTTATATCTTGTGATGATTCAATTAACTGATATGTTCCATCGCCAAATATAATACCATTTAATATTCTTTTAACATTAAGATATATTCTTCTTTCATTTATATCTGTATTTAATACATATGCTGTAAAACTTTCACTGCTTTCTTCATCAAAAGTTTCATCCATTTGCTCTATAGCAATATCTTTTAAAGCTTGTGGTGAATCATCATATTTAATAACTTTATCAAGTATATTAAGTTCTCTTGCTACAAAATATAAAAGACAGTCAGTTCCTAAAATAGTATCAGTTGATAAAATATAATCATATGATTCATTTATAGCTCTTTCATATTTTTCTTTTTCTATTCTCTCATTATGTTTTTCAAAGTTATCAATAATTCTTTTTGTTTCCTCTTTCACTTCATCTAAAATATTTAAATGTACACATGTATAACTTGCTAAAGATGAATCATATTTTTCAATAAAACTAATATAAAAACTATTTAATTTAGTTCTACTTACTTCATCCTTAGTTTTAAATTGTTTATGTAACATATCTTCTAAACTCTTATTGTTTTCATGGATTATATCATTTATCATTCTTTTAGCAAAGTAATTTAAAGTCTCCTCGTATCCTTTATATTCCGCGTAAATATAGCAAAATCCCATACCAAAATATTCTAAAATTTCTTTATCTTCTTCACTTTTCTTATATAATTCAATTATTAATTTTTCTTTATCATATTTAGCCAAAGGCACAAGAAAATATTTTTTATTTAATGATTTGTTTCCTTTTGTTATCTCAAACATTATTGTATAAATTTCAGTTGTTTCAAGTTCTTTTCCAACATGACTTAAAAAATAATCAGCAACTTCACATACAAAATCTATTTTATGCTTAAATTTTATTATTAAATATTTAACAAATTCATAATCACATTTAACTTTATCAGAACATAAATTATAGAAATTATTGTCCCCTGATACACTAATAACCTGCATCATAAAATCTTTATCATTTTCAAGTTCATCAATATCATATATAGTTATATCTTCACTATTGATATATCTATTTATTAATTCTCTACTATATTTTTTCACTTTTAACACCCCTAATTAAGTTGAAATATATTATATACAAAATATTAAAAAAGTCAAATAAAAAGTACACGATTGTGTACTTAATATATCATTATGATTCAATACTTAACTTACTACCAGTACTTGTTTTATTAACAATTATTTTATTATCAATTCTACTAATAAGTTCTGTAACATGTGATATTACACTTATTAATTTATCATTACTAGATAAGTCAGTTAAGATATTTAGTGCTTGATTTAATGATTCAGTATCTAATGAACCAAATCCTTCATCTATAAATAATGAATCTATTCTTATACCTCCATGAGTATTACTAATGGTATCGCTTAAGCCTAATGCTAAAGCAAGTGATGCCTTAAACTTCTCTCCACCTGATAATGATGCTACATCACGTTCTTTACCAGTATATGAATCAAATATAGAAAAATCGAGCCCTGTCTTAACATTAAGTTTAGTTTCTGTTTCTTTTCTTTTTAATTCATATCTACTATCAGTCATCTTAATAAGTCTCTTATTTGCTTCTACTAAAACTGACTGCATAAAATATGATTGAACATAATTTTCAAATGTAATTCTTTGCTTACCAGTAAGTGTTCCATTCGCAGTATCACTTAATAATTTAATAACATTATATTCATCTTGAACTTCTTTATTATCTTTTAAATAATCTTTAATATTACTAGTTGATAATTTAAGTTTCTCTAAAGTAGCATTTAAACTAGTATATAAATTATCATATTTACTATAAAGTTCTATTAATTCGTTTAATTGACTTTCTTTTTCTTTAACATCAATTACTTTTTTACCACTTACTTCAGGCTCTAATAATTTAATAGTTGATTCATATTCTTTCTTACAACTATCATAATTATCAATTTTACTTTTTAAACTATTTAATTCATATTTATCTAATTTATTATTTTGATAATCTTCATAATTAGTATTATTTTCACTATATAAATTATCTAATTTAACATTATATTCTTTAATATCTTTTTCTAATGACTCAATATCATCTTTAAATATATTGATACTACTTTCTAAACTTTTTATCATAGAAGATAATTTTTGTTTTATTGAAGACATTTCTCTAAATTCAATATCTAATTTTTCTTTTTCTTTTTTCTTTTGATTCAATAATTCATTATTTTTATTTTTTTCTTCAACAATATTTATATTTTCTTTAAAATTAAACTCTTTTATTATTTTATTTATTTGTTCAATTAAAGCTTCTTTTAACTTTCTTGAATTATCTATTTTCTTTAGATTCTTTTCACATTCTTCTATATCTTCTTTAGTATAATCACACTCTACTTCTGTAGCAAGCCTTGGATGTTCTTTTGAACCACATACAGGACACTCTTCTCCATCTTTTAATGTTTCAGCAATTTCAACTGATATATTTAAATAATATTTCATTCTCATATTTTCGTATAAAGATTCTTGTTTTTGATATTCATTTAATAATGATTTATATTCCTTTTTAACAAGTTCTAATTCACTCACCTTACTTATATAATTATCATAATCTTTATTCTTATTTATAAGGTAATTTATTTCAGTGTTTAGTTTATCAGCATGTTCCACATAGTTTTCAATTTTCTGAAAGTAATTTTCTTTTTCATTATATTCTTTCTGTTTTGATTCTAAATCTTTCTTATTTTGATTATATTTCTCTTTTTTATCACTTAATAATTTATTTGATGAAGTAAGTTTATCTAATATATTTGTGATATATGTAGCAATATTTACATTGTAATTATACTTTTCTTTTTCCTTGTTAATATCAGAATTATTTTTTATTAATTCATCCAACTTATGATTTACATCTTCATAAATTAATATGTTTTTATTCATTTTGTTTATATTAGATATTTCAGTTGATAACTTTGTCTTCTCATCATTTACTTTATCACGTTCTTTTTTAGCAAGTAAAACTGCATCACTTTTATTTTGTATTTCTTTTGTAAGCGTACCTATAGTTTCATCATTACTAAGTCCATATATATTAATAATGGGCTCTAAATTTTTTCTTTCTGTTTCTATTTTATCTTTTATTTTTTCTATTTCATCTTTCTTTGAAAGCATATTTGATTTAAGTTTATTTTGAAGTAAATCATAAAACTCTGTATTAAATATTTTTCTAAATATAGTTGTTTTTTCTAAAGATGACGCAAGTAAAAATTTAGAGAATTCTCCTTGTGAAAGCATTGCTACTTGTCTAAATTGATTATAATCAAGTCCAATTAAACTTTCTATTTCTTTATTAACATCAGTAAGTTTAGTAATAATTTTACCATTAATATTTGCTTCTGAAGTAGCTACTTGTTTTGTTTCACCTATTCCATTTTTCTTTTTTCTTGTATATTCAGGACTTCTTTTTATTTCATATAATTTATTCTTATAATAAAATTCTAAATATACATAAGTATCCATATCATTAGATGCCCAATCACTTCTAAGAGAATTAGCTTCTCTTATATCCCCTGATGTTTTCCCATATAATGCATAACAAATCGCATCAAATATAGTTGTTTTACCAGCACCTGTATCTCCAGTTATAAGTAGTAATCCTTTATCTATTTTATCTTTTTCAAAATCAATTACAACTTTATCTTTAAATGGACCAAATGCCTGCATTATTAATTTCTTTAAACGCATATTAATTATCCTCCTTTAAAGATTCAATAATCGATTTTATATATTTATCTTCTTCTTCATTCATTTCTCTATTATTTTGTTCTTTAAAAAATTGATTAAATAACTCATATGGACTAGCATCTTCTTTTATTTCACTTAATTCTGTATTATTTAAATCATATTTATTTACAAATACTAATGATATTGCATTCTTAAATCTTTTCTTTATTTCTTCCATTGGTGATATTAAAGTATTCTCATCTTTTAGTTCAACTTTAATAATATCATCACATGTTTTCATATTCATTACTTCTTCAAATGTACCTTTTAATACCTGCATATTTCTAAGAGGCTTTAGTTCTACAAGTTCAATATTATTTATATCATCAGTATCTATTATAACAACACTTTTCTTATCATTAACTTCACTAAAAGAATATTTAAGTGGTGTTCCTGAATACCTTATAGTATCTCTTTTTATCTTTTGTGGTCTATGAATATGTCCTAAAGCTACATAATCAAAATTATCAAAAAGATTAGCATCTATCGCATCAAGCGTTCCTACATTATTAAGTGATATACTTTCTGAATCACATTGTTCTGGAAGAAGTCCATTCCACATAACAAATTGATGAGCAAGTAAAATATTATTCTTAGCTTTATCTATGTTTTCTCTTGATAAAATCCATTTCATCATATCATTTGAATTATTAATACTTTCATATTCTTTTTCATCCATTAAGTGTTTAATATGAAATGGTTTTAAAAATGGAAGTAAATAGAAATCAGTATTATCAATACTTACTTTTTCAATCTTTCCTTCATATGCTGTTACAATATGAATATTAAATCCTTCGAATATTTTTGATCCATAAGCTAATCTTTCATTAGAGTCATGATTACCACTTGTTATTAAAACATGAACATTCTCTTTTAATAAATTTGTTAAAAAATTATCAAAAAGTGAACTTGCTTCAGTACTAGGTATACTTTTATCATATATATCTCCTGGTATCATTACAACTTTTATATCTTTCTCTTTTACTATATCAATTATTTCATTAAGAATATATTTTTGATCTTCATAGAATGATTCTTCTAATAAGTTTTTTCCTAAATGAAGATCACTTGTGTGTAGTATTTTCATGTTAACTTCCTTTCATTAATACTAAAAGCACCAATAAAAAACTTAATGTTCAAATACAGTACTAGTGCTTTTTTTTAATTTTCTTTATTGAATAATTTTTCCTAATAATAAATTTTCATAGAATTTAATTAAGAAACTATTATCTTGTTTTATATCTAAATTATTATTCAATTTATCAATACTTAAATAGAATTAGTAGTCTAATAAATAATTAACTTCAGAAAGCAAATCATCTATTTTATCTATTAGATCATTGTCTAAATAAACATGCTTACAACCTTTTATCAATCCATGTTCGTCTTTTAATAGTTCATTTCTTGTTTCTTCAAATTCAGTATACGTATATAATTTACCATTACATAATATTCTTACATTATTATCATACCCTTTATATAATTCTCTACGCCAATTCTTTATGTCATCTAAAACTGATAGTATTTTATGTCTAGAAGCTACTATTTCCATTTCTCTAGAACTTTCAGTTTCAAATATATATTTATCATTCACCTTTTTTATCCTCCTTCTCTATTTTAGATAATTCTTCATAATCTTCCTCATATCCTACTCTTCTTAAATAAGCTTTACCACCATCTACTGCAACGGCACCACATTTGCAAAATTTAAAATCATGTCTATAAGTAGATTCAATAACATCTCCACATTTTTTACATTTAATTTTATTAACTATTATCTTATTCATAAAACCACTCCAATAAATCCATTACTTCTTTTTTAATACCCATTTTATATGCATACTTAGAAAGTTTAACAAGATCTTTATCTTTTCTCTTAATATATTCTCTTAAACTATATTTAATATGTTCATTATCCATTCTTTTTTTAGATTTTATAATATCACATATACATCTTTCAATATCATATACTCTAACAACATTTCCAAATGGTGTTTTCACTTCCGTTAATCCTAATTCATATATATCATCAGGAACATAAAATACATTATGATTTTTTAATTTAATACTATTATAATTTTTCTTAACAGTTACATCATATTCACTATCAGGTGCTTTTATAGATAATCCATGAAAATACAATGCAGTCATATGAGAATATATAATACCAGGTAAATTCAAATTAAGTACATAATAAGAATCTGGGAATTTATTAACATCAAGATATATTCCATTATCAAGTTTTTCTATTATTCCTCTATCTGACATAATATTAAGGTACATTCTATGAATACCTAATTCAGTTAATTGCTTAGATGTAATGTATCCATTATTAACTTTCATTAACTCTTGTATTATCTCAATATTACTTTGATCTTTAAACTCTTTTATAGTCATCTTTTCCATATACATTCTCCTTTTGACTTTTACACCTTTATTTTATATTTTATCAGTATAAATGTCAACACCATTATAAAAATAAAATACTACTAATTTATATAAAAATTAGTATTTTTTTAAATTTACGTACCTAGCTTAGTACCTAAAAATATTTAATAGGCTTCAAATCCTTTAAAACAAACAAAAATGGAGCCTTTCGGCTCCTTCAGGGGTCGATGAGGATTTCTTAGAAAATTTATCATTTTGCCAAATCTTTTACAAAGCGTTTTTAGTATATAAAATATAAGGTTTTATCTTATATTATTCATATAGCCAGGCCACAAATGAGACCTAAATTTATCATTGCAATTTTATTGTAATTTTGTTATATTTAACATTTAGGTACGATGAAATTAGACCAAAAAACTTGACTAATATCAATAAATAAGTGATTAATACAATACCTTTTGAAAGGAAGTATTTGTGTGTGATTGCTAAGGAAATATTAGAGATAATATCAAAGCTCTGGTGTTCTAATCAAGATATTATGAAGATAGCAAATGTTTCTGCGTCAACAGCTAGTAAGATTAAACAATCAATTGAGAAAGAATTTAGAAAGAAAGAGCCTAATAAGTTTATGCCTGCTTATTGTATACCTACTAAGGAAGTCATCAAGTACTTTGATCTAGATATAGAGTTTCTCAAATCAATAGCATACTTTGATAAGGAGATTAATGATGGATTACCTAAATAGATACCTTTTACTTGGAAGATATAAATCAACAACAATTATTGATGATAATATTTCTTGTTTAGTTATTGTTATAAATGATGAAGATGGAGATTTAACTATTCCAATTATTACTAGCGCAGATGTTGCAAAAAAATAATAAATAATTGTGAAGATGATTCTTTAATTGGTATCAAGGGCAAAATAGATGCTGATGAAAATGGATTAATAATCAGAGCAGAAAAAATATCATTTTTAGGTCATAAAGAAAGAGCCGATTAATTTCGACTCTTTTTAAATTCTACCAGGATACAAAATTTTTAATACTTCATCTATTGTTTTTTTATTACTTATTAATTCTTCTTCTAACAGATCCAACTCTTCTAATGACTGACTAATAAAAATAATATTATCATCACAATCTTTTATATTTAGAAATTGATGAAAACCTTTATTTAATTCATCCAATATATGATTAACAAGTGTTTTCTGATATTTTCTTTTTCTGATTTCTCTATATAAAATATATTGATCAGTACACTTTTCAGCACTATTTACTGATAAATAATCCTTAGTTATCTTATCAGATTTGTCTTTTATTAAATTCATAATAAATAAACTATCTCTTGAATAATCGTTATCAATATAATCATCACTTTTTGGATAATTCATTTTTTTTAATTGTCTAAGAATACTTTTCCTTTTAAAACTATTCATAATTTTGTTAGGAAATTTAATTGTTACTACGCCAATCACTTTTTCTTGTTTGTGATAATTTAATGAAATAATAACTTTATTATTTTTTTCATAGAAATATATTTTTTGTTTTCCGTTTATTAATAAATTATATGCAATATGTGTAATTGTATTATCAATATTATGATAATCAATTTTAGTTTTAAGCATGCTATCTTTCTTTTTAAAATCTATATATTTTCTATAATCCATATTTAAAGATAATAGTATGTTTTCTGTAAAATCTCTGATAAATAAGGTATATGATAAACTATTTTCCATTCTTAGCACCAACCTTTTTTATTTCTAATCTACAATCATATTTATCTTCATCTTTTAACAATGGATTAACATAGTATATTATAAATATCTCATAAAATTTAAAATAGAAGTCAATATAATCTTCAAAAGCGATATGAGTAAATTCTTTTATTAACGGATCATTAGTATCTATTTCCTTATGATAATAAATAGAATCACTACATTCTTTAATTTTAATTAAATCATTTTGATGTAAATATCTTGAGTACCTTTGTTTTATGTTTAGTATCATTTCATTCATATCAAAACTGTGGTTATCAACAGAAGCATATAAAGCCATTTTTTTAAGTATTTCGTAACTATTATCAAGTTTTTTCACAATACTATTAAATGTATTTTTTACTTTAATTTCCCACCTATCATCATTAATTATATGGGAATGATATATAATACATCCGTTTAGATTCATAAATGTAATCATAGGAATTTTATATTTCGAAATCAAATAGTTTTGATTATACGTCCTATCTAAATTATTATAAATAAAAGCCTCAGCCATAAAGCATATTGAAGGATAGTATTGATATATTATTTCAAAATTATCATAGTCATTATTTAAAACTGTTTCAAGTATTGCTTCAGAAAAATTATAAAATATTTCTCCACAAAAATCTATCTTTACACTCTTGTAATCACATTTATCAGAAGATAAAAAGGTCTTTGCATATTCAATTAAATTAGAATAATGTTTTTTATTTATTTTATCCAATAATTCTTCAACATTTAACTTATCAAATTTAAAATTATACTCTTCTTTAATAAGTTCTTCATAAATCGAAGATATCTCATCTATCACCATAATAAGCTTATTTTCTATTTCTATAATTCTTGAATACAGTAAACAAGAAGATAGACTATATGACTTTTTAGATAAATTCTCAGCTTGCAAACAAATATTATCATAATTTAATTCTAACGTTTTTAAAATTAAAGATATCATCTTTATAAAGTTAAAGCTTAAGCTTTCATGAATGTATTTATCGGATGTTATTACTTTCCCCTCAACAGATAATTCATATTTAATCTTTTCAATAAATTTAACAGTACCAACATTCACGAACAATATATTATTTTTAGAATCTTTTGTTAAAAAAGTGCCTAATTCATTTATGCTTTTTTTTATATAACTATTATAAGTGTTACTAATGTATTTTTGAGCATTTAATACAAAACTCACTTTATTTAAACTTATAAAATCAATTATCGCCTCATAATTATCATCTTCTGCAAGATTACTATTAATGATAATATCTTCAATATTTTTATTAAACTTATTCCAATATTCAAAGTCACCACAATTAGCTAGAATCATATCAAGCGATAAATAGTAATTATTAATAATTCTATACAGTTCTTCATTTCTATTGTTCTTAATTAAAAATTTAATAGATTTTGTAAACAAATCGGTTATATACTCTTCTAAGAAATAGTGATCTGCAATTTGTTTATTATTCAATGATGTTCCTGTTTGTGTTCTTAAATTGACCTCAAAAAATTCGGCTTCAAACCAATTAACTGGTTCATATTTCAACCTATACCACTTACTATCTAAAGGAATAAGATTTTTAAACTCAGTATATCTAACCATAATAGCAAATATATAATTTGTAAATTTCGTTATATCTTCGGTATCCTTATCCTTTAATATTTCTTTTTGCAATGATTTCAATGTATCTAATAACAATATTACTTGATTACCATAAGAATTAAACACACTATCTGATTTATTATTCTTAATTGCTTTTTGTAAATATTTAAATCTAATATTTATTTCTTGATATATTGTTTTCGTAAGCATATTAATATCTGAAAACAAATAAACTCGTTGAGCTAATTCAAAATAAATAATAATAATTCTAACTGTTAAGAATAATGATAATAGTGCAATAACTGGATTTATTCTTATATTAAATATCCAGCAAGCCAACTGGACTATTATTAAACATAGATAATTTATCATTGATTTTAAGTATTTTTTATTTGCATATTCATTTAGAACAGATAATGACACTTTTGAAACTATGTTGATGTACTTAGCAGTAATTATTCCGGATAAATTTGAAAGAAATAATGCTACTAAAAAACCTCCTACGCCCAAGCAAGCAAGTAAATATTGGTTATAGTTATCATATATGAATGTTAATGAATTCAATATTTCAGATATACATTTTATATCTCTAAAACCATTATTAAATAATATCAAATTACCAACCATATTAATAGCAGTAATAATTATAACAATATAAATCATCTCTTTAATTGCAATTGATAATATAGACCTATCTAATTTAACGAATCTAAATGTATCCTTAATTTTTAAAAACATTTTTTCCGCAAATATAGATAGTTTTTCTATGATTGATAGTTTTTTAAAATGTAATTTAGCTCTTTTAAGATTATATTTATTAAACATCTTTAACCTCCATTTCATCTATTAAGAATTATTTTTACCATATCTGAATAATTACTTTCTTCAATTTGTTTATCCAATTCTTTTGATATTCTATTAATTGTTTTTGTTATTTTGGTATTAGAATTTTGAAGTTCTTTAAACTCCTGAATCATTTGTTCTCTTTTTTCATTTAGATATTTTTGATTTTTTTCTCCATAAAAATATAATTCTATTCTTTTATGTTCTCCTGTTGAGTTGGCAGTAAAATATATTACATTTATTAAATCAACATAACTTGAAACAATCATAATATTATCACACATGCTATTATCTAATCCTAATTTTTTATTAATAAATTCTAAATATATATTCTCAATTATTAATTCTATAAATTTAATTTCATTATTAATATACTTTTTTATTCTTTTATTACCAACTAAATAACTAGCTGCCTCTTTCACATTAGTTACATGTGTAATCTTAGACATATAGCTATATAATTCTTTTATATCTTCGGAGGTATAATTATATAACAATTTATCACAATGATATGCAACTATTTTATAAAAATAGCTAGCCTTAGTCATTATATCAATATCAACTGTTTCTATAGTTGTAGCAATTATATACATTATTTCTTCAAAAACATTTCTTAATAAGCATACAGCCATAAGAGTTTTTTCTTTACTCAATAAGTCATTGACTTCTTCAAATTCTTCTGATATTTCTTTAAACATATATTTAGATTTTTTATAATCTGATATTTCTTTAAACTCAATATTTTTGATCATATCAATATAAATCATATTACTTATATCTAATATTCTTATAGTTCTATCAAATGAAAAATTCTTGTTTTTGTGTTCTAAATCATATATATATCCTCTTAATTTTGATTTCTTCATTTTTACCTCCATGAAAAAAGAGCATATTCCATCTTAAAAATGAAACACACTCTATTATTTATATATATTATACCACTAAATTAGAATCTGTTGTTAGATATACTGAAGAATTTATCAAAGAATTCTAATAATTTATCTATAACCTTATTTTTCTTTTCTTGTCTATCATTATTAGGAGTAAACATACACATTGGAGACAATATTGTAGATACTTTTGTGCCATTAGTTTCTACTTTACCCTGTTCAAATGATTTTTGAATAAATGAATATGTTTGTTCTTTATTAAGATTTTCTTCTTCGATTATTTTATCTAATTCTTCTTTTTTCTTGCTATTCATATTTATCCCTCTTTCAATAATTATATCACCATTTGTTTTAAAAAAGAAAAAGCCTCCAAAATGGAGGCGCACTCATCAGAGTGAAATACCACATATAAATGTGCATTAATTAAATGTCTTTAATCAATATATATATTATTCATAAACTTTATTGAAATATTCTTTTATAAGATCTATGCTAATAGTACCACTATTTACAGAATTTATCCATGGATCTTCATCATGAGTTAAGTCAATTAAGGAACCAGCTTCTATTTGTCCATAGCTTGATACAACCAATTCAATTATTTTCTTTAGTCCATCACAAACTTCATAATCTGTTTTAGGTGTAGCAATTGGATTACGACCTTTATATTGCTGATAAACTTCTTCTACTACTGGCCCATATTGCCATGCCGATATGCTATTTGAAAACGCTGGTTTTCCATATATTCTTAAAGCCATTCCTTGAATATAATATAATAATTTTTGAAGTTTTAAAGGAGTAATGTACTCAGCAGCTCCACAATTATCTTCTATTCCATATTTCTTACTAACATTATCAATCTGAGTATTATATTCAATAATTAATTGATTAGTAACATTATTAATTGATTCGGTTTCAAAATTCAAATTTATATAATCATTAATATTAAAATCTGCAATTTTATGGTGTTTTAATTTTTTTAATGCACTCACTTTTTTTAGAAAGCTACTAAAATCGTTATCAGACAAATTAGCTTGATTTTTAATTAATAAATTATACATGATATCAGGATCTTCGCTAAGTCTTATAATTGAATCAACTGACTCAGTTTGTATAGAACCATTCTCAAATCTATGTATTGTAATTTCACCAACACCAATTGATAAAGCAAACTCTTTTTGATTCATATCATATTTTTTTCTTATATTTTTAATTTCTGAAGAAGTTAATAAATTCATTTGCTTTTTATATATGTCATATAATCTGGCATCATTTTCAATTTCTATGTTTCTATCAAACACTTCTTCTCCTGTTGCAGGGTCAATCATGTAATATTCATCAAATTCTATAATTTTCCCTTTAACATTAGCTTCAATTCTTCTTGTTTTAACATTTTCTCTACTATCCATAATTATCCCTCCTAATTTTCATCCTCATGACAAGATAATATCTTAATCTGATTATTCTTATACTTCAATTTAGTATAAAATATAACATTAGGTATTATTTCTTTCTTAAAGATAAATAATTCTTCCCCTGGGCAATCTCGATCTGGCTCTGGTCCTTTGTATAAATCCTCTGCTTCTAAACTGGCAATATAATCTTCAATGTCATATTGTGATAATCCATATTTACGCTTTGAATTTCTATTTTTTACTGTTGGAACCATGTCATAATTTCCAGATTTCATGGATGATTTTGTTTTCACTAATATTTCTAACACTTCCAATTCATATCACCAATTATAGTATACACCATTTCTAAAAAATTATCAATTGATAATTTAAAAATATATAATATATTTAAATATATGTTTTGTCAAGTCCTTTCAATACTATTTTTAACTATATTACTTTACTATTGACATTTCCTCATAATTTTCTTCATTACCCATCATTTTTAAATAATCTTTACCGCCATCAACAGCAACAGCACCACAAGAGCACTTTTTATAATCATTTGTACTTTTAGACTCTATGATATCTCCACATTTTTTACATTTGATTTTATTACTAATTATTTCTTCTTTCTTTTCCATAATCCAACTCCTCATAAATATTATACCATGATCTTATACTAATCATATCCTACCGTTTGCGATATAATATTTTTGTAATCATATGGATAATATCAATTTTGTCCGTATTAATGGTTAAAAGTCCATTGAGAATTTTTGCCACTTTCGTCACTTTTCTTCAATGAACTATTATTAAATTATTGTACCTAAAAATATTTTAGCAAAACCGATGCCTCACAAACCCTTATAAAATGGGTACAAAAAATGAGAGCTTTCGCTCTCTTCAGGGGGTTTTGGTTGAACACTTTTACTCTTATATTCGTAAAAGTGACATGACATATTTCTATGTCAATTTAATAATACAATAATAATTGGCATTTTGTCAATTAAATTTTCCATTAATTTTTTATTTTACAATTTTTTATATAATTATAAACTTCATCCCAACTATTTACCCTCTTACATTTTGTATCTTTAGATATATTTAATTTTGAATTAAACACTACTGCATCTATCCCATTATTACATAATGATTCACATGTATCTATGGCATCATCAAACATAATATCTATTTTTTCATTTTTACACACATCAACTTTATAAAAACATGATGTTATTATTTTGTCATATTTAATATTATTTTCATCCAAAAATTCTTTTACATATTTATTTACATCTTTATAAAATCTATCACTTCTAGCAGTAATTATATAAATAGAATTTTCTTCATCTTTTAATCTATCTATTATTTCTTTAGCATTCTTTTTTACTTTTTGTTTACTCCCCATCTCACATGCATAATCATTAAAGAAATCAGTCATTTCTTTTTCAGTAAAGTTGCCTCTTAATATTTTATCTATATTATTTAATATGACACTTCCGTCCCCATATTCTTTACTATGTTTATATGCATATTCTTCTACTACATCACATGAATCTATTAGTGTATCATCTATATCTATACCTATTCTCAATATATCACTCCTTTTTATCTTACGTGATTATATCAAATTATATGCTTCTTATCAACTTTGTTTCCTTTTAAGTAATTTTAATCCATTCTTATATTCACCATATGAAATTATACTAGTTTCTAGTCTTTGTTCAGCATAATTTAATAATTCCTCCATCATTACTGAAGGTAACACCATACCATAACAACCACAATCTAAAATATACCTATTCATTTTAAGTGATTCTAATAATCCACTACTCAATATATCACTAATAATTGTTTCAGCAAGTTCTTTTATATTTTCTTTGAACATATCTCCAAACATATCATTATAAGTTGCTTCATATAAATCTGTATCTATAACTTTAGGTTCATTTATTGTCCTAAACATAATATTGTCTTTATTTAAATCATTAAACATAAGTCCTTGAAATGTAAGACTTCTTATTTCTCTTTCTATCATTCTAACCGCATTTATTAAATCTCTTATAAGAATACTACTTTCAAGTTCACTATATTTAAATCCTTTTACATATTCCATCATATAACCTATAAAGTTTTCAGGAGACACACTTTCTCTAAATACATACACTTCAGGAAATACAAATATTCTACTATCATAATGTTCTTTATTCTTATGTGAATTATAAATCCATCTATTGTTCTCATCATGGTATTTTTTAAATACTTTTCCTTCACTCGTTAAAAAACATTCAGCACTTACTCCAGAGCCTAAACTTTTTATCATATATTCTTCAGGTATTTTATCAACAACTATATTTTTCTTTTTCATTTCTACCTCTTTTGTGTTCGATTATTCTAACATATAATTTATTCATTGTAAACTATTTATGTAAAAGAAAATGTTAACAAGTTGTTAACATTATTCTACATTTATTTTTAATGAATACCATGCTTTTCCCTCAGCATATTCGCTATGTATAACTATAATATATTCACCTTTTTCTAAATCAACTCTTATAGCTTTTTCATATTCTATATAGTCTAGTAATCTATTTAGTTTACCATTACTATACACTTCAACCTTACTTACTTTCATATCATTATTATGATATATTTTATCATTTCTTTTTACAGTTAAAATCTCTTTATACTTCATATCAGTTGGACCAAGTGAATCAGAAGTAACACAAGATTTTGTTAAACTATCATTACTATTCAAACTACACCAATTAAATGAACCTGTATTTGCTTTAACTTTTTTAGTCTTATTATTATTCATTATATATAAACTAGTTGGTTTAACCTCTCTATAATAATCTAGACTATGAAAATTAGTTGGGAAAATATGTATTTCAGTTGTATCTTTATATCCACTTTCATAATCATCATCAAATGTATGCCATTTAATTACTTTATAAAGAATAGCACTATATTCTCTAGTCCCACCATCTCTATATGTTTTCTTAATTGGTACTAAAAGTACAAATAAGATACCAATTATTAACAATATTACTTTAAAATTTAATTTGCTTTTTAAATTATTATTATCCATATTATTTTTCCTTTAATGATTTAAATATTTTATTCCATAATTTACTTGATGAATAATTAAGTATTCCTGCCTTATATATTCTAAGTCCATATTTATAAAGTAATGCACATGTACCTGCAAGTAATCCTATTGAAATTATTAAATCTAATATACTCATTTCACCAAGTGTATAAAGTACTGGAGCAAGTATACCTGATATAAATGGTATAAATGCTGCTACTTTTATAAATATTGATCCTTGATAAACTGATGCAAATATTGCTAAATAATAACCTATCATAAGAAATACCATTACTGGTGTTTGTATTTGATTATAATCTTCCATATTAGTTGTCATACTAGCAAGTACTCCAATAAATAATGAATAAGCAAAGAAACTAAGTAATATTAATATTATAAAGAAAGGTATACCACTTACTAATCTTGTTGCGAGTTCACTTGATGTAAACATATTTATATACTCACTTATTTTTCCTACTTCAGAAGCACCTACTACACTTCCAACACCACTTGTACCTGTTGTTAAAAGTCTTATAACTATACCTATTACTGAATATAAAATTAATAATATTCCTTGTAATATTGCAAATACATTCGCTGATATTAATTTAGACATAAAATGTACTTGTGGTGATACACTTGATATAATAACTTCCATACTCTTGGTACTCTTTTCTTCATTAATTTCAGCACCTATCATTTGAACTATCAATAATATTAAAATAAAGAATGGTAATATAAATACTATTATTAATACAGTACCTATCATTTCTATTAATTCTTGATTATCATTCATATCTTCATTAAGATATATTCTATCTATTTCTACTGGATTATAAATACTATTAAGTAATTCAGAACTGATATTTGCTTCTTTTAAAGCCATATTTGCTTTAGTAGTATTTAATGCATTTATAATATCTTGATATAACAGTTTATCTATTTTTTCATATGATATTACTTCAGCATCAAACATTTTATCAAGTGATACATTATCTATTTTTTTAATATTTATTATTACATCTTTTGTTTCATCTTTGATAATATCCTCTTTAAGTTCATCAATAGATTTATCTGATGCTTTAATTTCAGTATTATAACTATCTAATATATCCTTATAACCACTATTTAATGTCGTTTCAAGTTCATTATAAATACCAACATTATCAATAACATATACATTTATTTTATCTTCAAAGTCTCCTCCAAATAATTTAACAATCGAATCTAAATTTACAAGACCAACTATTATTATAAGAAGAACTATATTTATTATTCTAAATGATTTAGTACATACTTTCTTTTTAATACTGTCTTTTGTCAAAAATCTAAACTTATTTTTCATATGCTTCACCTACTTTACTTATAAATATTTCATTTAAAGTTGGTTCTTCAACTACAAATTTAGTTACATTATTACATTTAGATACTTTTTTAAATACACTTTCTACGTATTTTATATCAGATATTTTAATAGTGTATTCATTTTTATTAACCTCTATGTCTTCTACACCATCTATTTTCTTAATATCATCTACATCTAAATCAGCAATAACTTTTATATTTTTCTTTCTAAAATCTTCTTTTATTTTAGTAAGTTTTCCTTTTAAAACAGTATTACCATGAACAAGTATTATTAATGAATCACAAAAGTATTCTATATGTTCCATCATATGTGAAGAGAATATTATCATAGTTTTTTGTTTTTTAAGTCTTAATATTACTTTCTTAAACATTTCTACGTTTATTGGATCTAATCCACTAAATGGTTCATCTAATATAAGTAATTTTGGTTCATGTAATATACTTATTATAAATTGTATTTTTTGTTGATTTCCTTTTGATAATTCTTTTATTTTTTTATTTTTATATTCTGTAATATTGAATTCTTCTAAATATTTATCTAGTCTTTTTTCTACTTCTTTTTCAGTAAGACCCTTTAGTACTCCATAATATATTGCCTGCTCTAAAACTGTCTTTGATGGAAGTAAACTTCTTTCTTCTGTTAAGAATCCAATTTCATCTGTAACACTATAATCTATCTTTTTATCATTAAGTGTTATTTTACCTTCTGTTATATCAAGAAGGCCCATTATCATTCTAAATGTTGTTGTTTTACCAGCTCCATTAACACCAAGAAGTCCAAATATTTCTCCTTCATGTATTTCAAATGATAAATCATTTACTGCTCTAAAATCATCGTAATATTTTGTTACATGTTCAAGTTTTAACATATTTCTACCTCATCTCCTGTTTCTATATTAAGAGATTCTGCTATATCTTTATTAATATGCATTTCAAGTACACATGTTTCATCACTTTTAATATGTACGTCTTCAATAATAAGACCACTATCTGTTTTAACTTTTACAATTTCATCATTAGAAACATTAAAATTAATTAAGTCTTCACTACTCATATGAATATGTGTATTAGAAACAACAACCATACTTTTAGCTTCATACTCACCTTTTGGTCCAACTATAGTTAATGTTCCACTATTATTTAAGTCTCCACTTTTTCTAGTTGGCGCATTAATACCAAAGTATTCATTATCTCTATCTAATAATTCAACTTGAGTATATTTTCTACAAGGTCCTATTATTCTTACATGTTCAAGTATTTTATCATCTTTTTTAAGAGTTACTGTTTCTTCACATGCATATTGTCCTTTTTGAACTAAATCTCTTTTTTTAGTAAGTTCATAATCTTTACCAAATAATACTTCCAATGCTTCATGTGTTAAATGTACATGATGATTAGATACCCCTATTTTAATTTTCATTGTTAACCTCCACTTTCATTATAAATTATTTATAAACTTTTTTAAAGAGTTATGCTATAATATTCATATGAAAATATATATGAGAGTTATGAGAACAATTCAAGCTATTATTATAGTATCGTACATAATTATTTTAAGTGCGGTAGCTTTTACATATATAAATAAATATATCTATCATAAAGACTATGCTACTGTTCTTGATTATTCATACTTTCCTATATATGATGATGGTATGAGTCCAATTTATAAAACAGGTGATATTGCTCTTATATATACTAAAGATGGAACTTATAATATTGGCGATATTATCTGCTATAAATATGGTAATAAATACGTAGTCAAAAAGATAGATAATATAGAAGGACTTAAATACACTACAAAAGGTAATAATGATAATCTAGTTCACAATATAAATTATGGCGCTATAGTTGGAAAAGCTAAATTCAGTTTAAAATCAATGTACAAGATATTTAAAGTAATGATTAATCCATTTGTAATGGTCTCTATTCTTTTATTTAACTTTGCTATTACATATTTACATAAAACTAATAAAAAATAATCACAATTACTTATTTTAATCATTAAATAATACTAGTAAAGGAGATGACTATATGAATGGTAGTTATTATCAAACACCAGTATTTATTAATGATATAGAAAGAGATACTAATAATCCAATTATTGATAATTTTAATAATTCTAATGAGCCTATTGAACAAAGCTATATAGAAAACATTCTTAGAAACAATATTGGAAAAAAAGTAAGAGTGCATGCATCATTTTCAGATTCTGTTGAATGGAGAGATAGAATATTTGTAGGTTTAATTGAACACGCAGGACGTGATAACTTAATTATCAATGACGTAGAAAATAATAAAAGTTATTTAATTCTAATGATATATGTTGACTTTGTAGAATTTGATGAAAAAATTACATATGCAAAATAGTCTTTCAAATAACATCAATTTTTGATATAATATTACGTAGGATGTGATAATAATGAATACATTAAATGTAATAGCATTAATACTTGTAATACTAATAGTTCTTGTAATGTTAACTATTATATTATTTAAATATCATGCTGAAAAGTTAAATAATATTAAAGATTTACTTGATGATAGTGAAAAAGAATGTATAGATGAACTTAAACGTAAAAATGAAATAATATCTAAAATGATAAAAGTTGCGACTAGTAAATTTAAATGTGAAAGTACTGCTTTTGATGAAGTTAAGGATTTAGAAATAGATAATTTAGATTCATTTAAAGATGAAAAGAAATTAATTAAGTGCTACGAAGAATTAGTTCATGTTATAGAAGATAATCCTAAATCTAAAGATCTTAAAACTTTAAAAGATTATGTTAAAAAATATGAAAATAATGATTTAAAAATAGTTTCTATTAGAACTTATTATAATAAATATACTTTACAATATAATAATATGATAAAAAAATTTCCTTACAATATTATTTCTAAAATTAGAAAATTGAAAATTAGAAATATTATTGAAGGAAAAGAATTAGATATTAATTTTAATAATGATTTGGAAGTGTAAAATTCACTTCTTTTATATTGTGTGCTTTTAAAAAATTATTTGCTTTACTAAATGGTTTACTTCCAAAAAATCCGTTTCTAGCAGAAAAAGGACTTGGATGAGTACTTTCTATTACAAGATGATTTTTATTTGTTATGAATGCTTTTTTAGCACGAGCAAAGTTACCCCACAATATAAATACTGTTGGTGTATTTCTTTCATTTAATAGTTTTATTATATGGTCTGTAAGTAGGTTCCATCCAAGGTCTTTATGTGATGCTGGCATATCTTTTCTAACTGTTAATACTGAGTTTAATAAAAGTACACCTTCTTTAGCCCATGGTGTTAAATCTCCACTACTACCATTCTTAATCCCTAAGTCATCATAAAGTTCTTTAAATATATTTTGTAAACTTGGTGGTAACTTTACACCTTCTTGTACACTAAAAGAAAGTCCATGTGCTTCACCTTCTCCATGATATGGATCTTGACCTAATATAACTATTTTAACATTATTATATGGCGTTAACTTTAATGCATTAAATATATTGTTATATTCTGGATAACATGTATGTGTTTTATATTCTTCTTTTACAATATTCATAAATTTATGAAATCCTGGACTCTTCCATACAGGTTCTAAAACAGTATCCCAATCATTACCTATCACATTAATCACTTCCTAGTGACTTAATTATACTATAAGAATTAATTATAATCATTATAAATATTAAATTATCTAAATATTTCCATATAAAGAAATTATTAATTATTATTCCAGATAGTGTTACAACTATAAATAGTAATTTAAATATATTAAGAATCAATTTAGATTTAGTTAAATATTCAATATTAATTTTACCTATATAAAATCCACTTAATATAGTAGTAAATCCAAATAAGATAAGAATTATTATTAAAAATAATGTTCCAATACTTCCATAAGTCGTATGAAATATATTATTTATAAGTAAATTATAATCATTTATGATAGGGTTATTATAAATATATATTAATATAAGAGAACTTATTAGAAGAGTCATTGTTATTGTTATAAAAAAAATTGACAATATTTGATATTTAATACTTGTATTTATATCATTTTTATCAGTTGATACGCTAAGAGATGTAGTACCTATCAATAATTCATTCATAAATATGCTTCTCTTTATACCAATAATCATGCCGCATAATATTGATTTAATACTGAATATGTCTTTTAGATAAACTTCTATAGATGAAAACAATATATCATAATTACTAATAATTCCATAAAGACAAATAATTATAAAGAATAAACACATTATTGGTACTATCTTATTCATAATATTTAATATTTCTTTTATTTTTAGATTAATTGTCACTAAAAGAATAATTAGAAAAACTATCAATATTAACTTTTTACTTATGTTAACATTTAATAATATCATATTACTTATTGTATTCATCTGTATCATTTGAAACATAAATGTGTAAATTAATAATAAAAGTATAAGTGATATAAAACTAAGTAACTTGTTTTTAATGATAAAGTTTGGCCCACCTATATAATCATTATTAAGTTTAACTCTATTTTTTCTTCCAAGATATGCTTCATAATAAATAATTGATGTGGTTAAAATAGAAAATAATATTATCCATATCACAGATGAAAATCCACCTATTATTATTGATGATGTAGTACCTATTATTGAACCTACTCCTACTTTAGTACCAAGTGTTAAATATAAAGATGTTTTATCATTTCTAATTAATTCTTTAATGTTAATTTTATAATTTTGAAACTTTAATTTTACTGATAAATAAACTGAAAAACAAAATAAAAATATTATTAATATTGTCCACATACTAATAATATTTTATATTTATTTTATTTATGATAAGTTTCATTATTTATTATTTTGAAACTTCTATATATTTGTTCTAGTAATATACCTCTAAATAATCCATGAGGAAATGTAAGGTGTGAAAATGATAATTTCATGTTACATTTATCTTTAACAATGTCTTTTATACCATCACTTCCACCTATAATAAATGTAATAGTGCCATATCCATTTATAAATGTATTATTTATTAAATTAGATAATTCTACTGAGGTATATTCTTTTCCATTTATATCCATACATATATTATAATCTTTATCGTTTAAATGACTTAGTATTTCATTTGATTCACTATCTATACCTTTATCTTTAAGTTCTATTATTTCTATTTTATGATATTTTGATATTCTAGTTTTATAATCATTTATTAAATGATTTAAATATTTTTCTTTTATTTTACCAACACATATTATTTTTATCATATTATTTACCATAGCAAGGATAGGCAGTTTTATAGTATATTGAGAATGGATTTATATTGTTACCATTTTTAAATACTCTAAAGTCAAGGTGCACTCCTGTTGCTGAACCTGTACGTCCCATGATACCTATTAATTGTCCTTTTTCTACATGGTCACCAACTTTAACAAGTGATTTTGCTAAATGCATATATTGTGAAACATAATTATTAGCATGTTCTATCTTAATATTATTACCTGCTCCTTGGTGATATCCATTATCATTAAATGATGAAATAACTGTACCACTTTGTATAGCATATATATTTTTACTCTTAGTACCAGTTATATCAAGTGCTGCATGGAAATGATATTGTCCTCTTATTGGATGGTTTCTATATGAATAACATGAACTAATTCTATATGGCTTACTTGTTGGCCATACCCAATATGTAGAGTTACCAACATAATAAACACCTTTAGCTCCAGCGACTACTATTTTCTTAGTTGGCTCTGTTATAACATCTTCACTTGCCATTTGTGAATCCAAAATAACTCCGTTTGATTCTTTAGTCGCATATACTACTTTTGAAAGTCCATTTGAACCCTCTTGTTTAACATATGTTTCTTCTACTGATAATTTATTATCATATTGTATTTCAGTATCATATTCTACTTCTTGCATCTCTGTTTCAAATGACTCAACAATTATGTTTGATACAGGATTAATAGCTGCAATTGTTACCTCTTGTCCAACAGCTAGTAAAGCATTTTCACCTTTGATATCTGGATTTGCTACTAAAAAATCTTCTACACCAAGTTTATTATTATAAGCAATTGATTCAATTGTATCACTTGCTTTAACCTTATATGTTCCAGTTAAATTAGTAGTTCCAAATAAGAAATACATTTTTAAAGTATCTTTATCAGTTATTATATTTTCTTCTGTAGAAATATATGTTTTCTTAATACTTAAATCACTCTCAAAATAAATATCAGTAATACTTCTACCCTCTTCATTACTATCTTTCTCAACACCATTTAAATAATTATTATATTCATCTTCTTTTACAAATGATAATACAGTATTTTTAACAGCTTCATCAAGATCTTCTTTATGAAGTATATAAAACTTAGTCTTTTTATCGCCTTTCTTCACTGTTACTTCGTATCCCTCTATTGTAAAAGGATCAATATCATTTATTTCATCATATATTTGTTCAGAAGTCTTAAGATTAGTTTTATATGTTAAAATTTTCTCAACTTCAAGTCCTTCTGGAGGATATACTTTATCAACATTATATTTCTTTTTAATACCTTCTTGTTCTTTATCAATTAAATTATAAAGATCATCTTTTGAATTGATTAATCCTATCTTTTGACCACCTAAATATACTTGATAGAATTCATTTATCTTATCTTTTTTAGGTTCAAAAGTAAGTGTCATATATATTACTAATAATGACACAAATAGTCCAAATATAATTTCAGATATTGATATTTTATTATTCATTCTCTACTTCCTTATTTCTACTGGCATTTTCAAATGTACCTGTATTTAGTTGAAATATTAAATTAACACTTCCAGTTGAACCAGCTCTGTGTTTTGCTACTAAAAGTTCAATTGGTCTTCTTATATTACCATCATATTTACCATATTCTTCACTGTGAAGGAATAGTACTATATCGGCATCTTGTTCTATAGAACCTGATTCTCTTAAGTCTGATAATTTTGGCTTACTATCGTTACCTTTTCTTTGCTCAACGCTTCTTGATAATTGAGCAAGGGCGATTATTGGTACATCTAATTCCATGGCCATTTTCTTTATGTCACGGCTTATTTCACTAACTTCTTGTACTCTTTGACCAGCATATTTTGATGAACTTGATAATAATTGTAAGTAATCTATTATAACTAAATCAAGACCATCATCTGAATTTTTAAGTTTTCTACATTTTCTTCTTATTTCACTTACTGTAAGACCACCTGAGTCATCAATATAAAATTTAATATCAGATAGTTCACTCATTGCTTCATTAAATTTTTGTCTATCATTTTGTTTAAGTCTTCCTGTTTTTAATACATCTCCATCAATTCTACCAACACATCCAAACATTCTTTTTGCAATTTCATCAGCACCCATTTCTAGTGAGAATAATGCTACTGAATTTTTGTTATTTATTGCTGCGTTTAATGCTACATTTAATGAAAATGCACTTTTTCCACAACCTGGTCTTCCTGCGATAATAATAACTTGTTTCTTTTGAAGTCCTCTAGTCATTTCATCAAAGTCATAATAACCAGTTCTAATTCCAGTATAGTCTGATTTTGTTTGAGCTAAAAGTTCAAGATTCTTTTGTACTTCAGGTAATATATCTTGTATCTTCTGCATATCTCTACCTAGTTTATCATTATAAACACCTAAGATATTTCTTTCAGCACTTTCAACAATATTCTCTATACTATCATCTTCATTATAACACTCTTCTTGTATTCTGTCAGCCTTCTCTATTAAATTACGTAAAACACTTTTTTCAAATATTATTTTAATATAATAATTTAAGTTAGCTGTTGATGGTACTGAATTTATTATTTCAGTAATATATTCTACCCCACCAACATCAGATAATAATTTATCTTTATCAAGTTCATTACATATTGTATTAACATCAACAGGTATATTGTTTTGATGTAATGTTCTCATTGCTTTATATATAGTTCTATTTTTTGGATCATAGAACATTTCTTCACTAACTTCATCCATAATTTTATCAAGCGCAATTCTATCTAAAAAACCACATCCTAAAACAGATATTTCAGCTTCTACATTTTGTGGTGTCTTTCTAAGTTCGTTTCTAGCCATAAATACCTCCCTATAGGCTTGATAATTTTACATTAATATTGAATGATACTTCTTTATGTAATACTATTGTTACACTATGTACTCCAAGAGTATTAATATCATTACTAATAATCACTTTCTTTTTATCTATTTGATAACCCATCTTCTCAAGTTCTTCACTTATATTCTTAGAAGTAATACTTCCAAATACTTTTCCATTATTTCCTGTTTTAACTTTGAATTCTATCTCTTTATTTTGAAGTTTATTTTTAATTTTATTACATTCATCAATAAGAGCTTGTTCATTATCTTCTCTTTCTTTAATTTCACTCTTTAAAATGCTAGCTCCCTTATCAGTATAAGGTACTGCTAACCCTTCAGTTATTAAGAACTTAGCATATCCATCTTTAACATCTTTAATTTCATCCTTTTTTGCTTGTTTCTTAACATCTTTAATAAAAATAACTTTCATAAAATTCACCTCCAACATTTAATGTAAAAATATTATACCACAGAGAAAAGTAAAAAAGAAGTTGTAAATCGTTAAAAAATATTATATACTTATTATGGATACTAAGGAGGATTTTTATGGATAATACTGAAACATTAAATAAACTAAAACAATTTGAATCTCTTATAAAAAAGTGTCTAACTGTTAAATTTGGAAAATTTTTACCTGAAAATAAAATAGCAATATTAAACTTTCAATCTTTTGTTGATGAAGAAATGATTAAACAATGTGGTGATGACGATAACAAATTAAGAGGAGCAGTACTTAGAACTCTACTTGATAATATTGTTGATGTTAAATGTAAAAAGAGTTTAAAAGTTGAAGGTAAATTAGAAGAAATAGATTATGGAGAATATTTAGAAGAGGCTTTAGTTGAAGATTATGCTAGATATTTTTCACAAATGTATAAGTTTGGTATTGATATAAAACCAGACATGGAAGAACAATTAAAAGCAGTACAAGTATTAAAAGAAAAATTAGGTCAAGACTTTGATAAATTAGTTTTAAATAACGATGCTAATACGTTACTCGCAATTGCTGGTAGCCCTGAACTAATTACTAAAGCAGATGAAGATGCTATCAAAAGACATATAGATATGTTAAAAGAAGCAGATAGTATAAATGATAAAAATACAAATGTTAATGAAAAACTACAAAATAGTTTTGAAAAAAAAGGTCAAATAAACATAATATATTTAAAAGGAAAACAATACGTTAAATATGTTGATAGTAATGATGTAGTTCATTTAGTTGAAACTGAAAATGAGAAAAAAGTTTCCAAGCTATATAAAGAAAAAATAAAAGCAGTTGGTATTGGTAATAGAATTAATCCAGAAGATTTCTTTAAAGAATTAACTTCAATAACACCAGAAATAAACTTAACTGCTACAAAAGATGTAGAACCTGAATATGTTAATCATGAAGAAGTAAATATGATATCATTTATACATAGTGCTTCACCTTATAGAGATGATATTAAAAAAGATAAAGTAACTCATAGTGATGATGCTAGTATACATGTTCTTGAAGGAAGTAATGACGTAGTAGTAACTGACATCGGATATAATGATACAGTTAAATCACAAGTAGTAGCAAGTAACAATAATGGCATTTCTGATAGTTTTTCAATGACTTCGCCACAAAAAGCAGAAGATAACAGCGATATCATATTAAGTCCTGAAAAATATGAAGAACTATGTGAAAGTTTCAAAAGTGGTAAAAACTTAACATTAGAAGAATTAAGGGCACTTAAGAAATATGAAGAAATGTACATGAAAGAATATGGAAATGCACCTAAAGATAATGTCGGAACACAAGAAATTGAAGAAAAAAGAATCGATTCGCTAGAAGAAGCAGGACCTGTTCTTAGAATGAATAGTGGTGATAAAAGATATGCAGGTTACACTAATAAATACTTTGTAGCTTACATAATAATAATGACAATATGTATTGGAATAATATTAGGCGCAGCAATATTTAAAATATTACATTAAAAGAGTTAATAAAAAATTAACTCTTTTTCTCTTGATATACTATCATTGCCGAAAAACAATATACTTGTTCTTCTCCAAATATCGACACAGCAGTTCTAAATTGTATTTCGATTATCTCATTCAAAGTCGATTCTAAAAATTCATTTACGCTCCTTTCTAAATCTTTTTCATGACTTTCATCAATTATTTTAACCTTCATTTTATTCACCACTCATATTTTATAATAACGAATAAAAAAATAATGTCGAATTAACATTATTTTTTCTTTTTTTCTTCTTGAACTCTTTTTCTTATTTCATCAAGTATTATAGTATTAGTTTGTTCTATACCTTTATCAGTTTTCTTTTTATTTAAACAAAGCCCAATAACAAATATATATGCTAGTATATAAAACCATAAAAGTAACATAACTATATTAGCAAGATTACCATACACTATATCATATCTTGCTACATTATTTATATAATATGAATAAATAGCTGTTACTATCAACCATGATATTGCTGTAAACAAAGCACCTTTACTTGTGTATTTACTTGGTATTCTCTCATCAGGAGCAATTGTATACACAACTTTAATAATAAAATATACAACAAGTAAAGATACAGGAACTTGTAAAATAATATAAAGTGCCCCAACTAGCTTATCATGAGTAGTAAATATATCAGTAAACATACCTATTACAGTTAATATAGATTTACCAAGAAGTGGAACTATTACAATAAACGCAAATAGTGAAATAATACATATTGCTAATATTATTGATTTAACTATTCTTTTAATTAAAGAAGCATTCTCTATATTAAATATTGTATTACTTGCTATTATAATCGCATTACATCCATTTATAACAACAACTAATCCTAATATAATTGTCATTAATGAATCAGCAGTTAACTGTGATGTAAATATTGGTTGTAATAATTCAACAACACTATTTGGAAATGTACTTGTTAAGAAATTATTAACAGTATCCATAGGTAAATTAAATGTTGCTAAAATGTAAACTATCAGTGTCAATATAGGTATCATTGATAAAAAGAATGAGTATGCTAAATTTCCTGGCAATATACTCAATTCTTTTCCAAATATTAAATTATACAATTCAATAAACTTATCTTTCATTAGGCATTACCCTTTGATTTTTTAATCATTAACAGTGAATCATTGATCGCATCATCTATTGTTGTTTGCTCATTAGTAATCATACTATATCCAATAGATACACCATAATCTTTATGAGGTAAACTAGATAATAATTCACGATTTAACTTATGAATATAAGATCCTATTTTCTTTTCATCATATCCTACTAGATAAATCATAAATTCATCTCCATCAGTTCTCATTATTTCTGAATTATCTCTTTGTGTTTTAATAAGAACATTTGCTACAGCTTTAATTTGATTATCTCCAGCTTCATGACCTTTTCTATCATTTAATAATTTTAATTTATTAATATCAATTACAACGATAGCTTGTGGATAAACTTTAGTACCTGACCAAAAATCAATATTATCATTTAAATAATTTCTATTTTTTAAATTAGTCATCGCATCAAAATAATAAAGTCTATCTTCTTTTTTAATTTTTTTAACGTAAAGTGATTTCTTCACTAAAGTATATATTATAAATCCAACTATTAAAGCACCAATTACAATATATAATAAATTACTTATTATAAAATTAAATAATCTATTATTTTTAAGTGTTTCAATTACTCCTACTACACTTTCATTTTTCATTTCATTTGAACTAAGAGTACTTAAATAGAAATCAAATAATTTATTAAATGCTGTATTAGATTTATTAAGTAAGAATGAATTATTTAATTTAACACTTTCTATTAATCTTATACTATAATTTTTAAGTGAAGAATCTTTATAATAATCATATACTTCTTTTTCTATTATAACTATTGAATCTTTATCAATATTTTTAATCATAGTTTTTACAGTAGCAAAATCTTTTATTTCAAATAAGTTTTTACTAGCCATATTATATTTAAGATTCATATTTGAAAGCATAGATACTTTCATATTAACTAAACTATATAATGAATTTACTACTATATTATTATCTACATGAGCAAGTACTACATATTCTGTAGGGCCAAGTGTTCTACTACTTGTATAATTATCATTACTAAGAGAATAATAATTTAAAGCTAAATCAATTTTCTTATTAGATAAAGCATCATTTAGTTCTTTAGTATCTTTATATTCTATATATTTATATGTAACACCAGTCATATCAGCAAACTTACTTAAATATGTATTAGTAAGTCCTGTAAAATTACTTCTTATTTTACCTTCATATGGAAGATTTTCTATATATCCAACTATAAAGTCCTCATTAGTTATAGATTCTTTTTCAATTTCAGTATAATTTTTAGCTGTATAATATATATCTAAAAAATATTCATTTATATTACTTTTAGCTTTATTTTCCCATCTATAATAGAACTTCTTCATAATACTAACTAAATCAGCATTATCTTCTTCATTAAGTTCTAAACAATAATAAGAATAAAGTCCATCTAAATGATATACTATTTCATAATCATTAGTAACAATATCATTTATATATTTATACATTGGCACTATCATATAACTAATTGATTTATTATCAAATTCAGTTGAAAGTTCATTATATGAATTAAAACTTTTTATATTTATATTTTTATATGCTGTTAAATACAATGAAATAGTTTCACTGTCACTTTCAAGAACACCAACAGTCTTTCCACCTAAATCAGTTAATTTATTTACAGTATCTTTTTCACCAACTACAATAAAATGATCTTTATATATAACAATATCATCATTACCAACATAATTTTTATTTACAAGTTTTATATTTGATGTATCTGTAGTTACAATATTTAAATTAAGACCAGTATCCTCTTTTAATGCATTTAAATATTCATAATATACACCTTTACCATTATTAGAAAATATTGGAAGCGATGGCTCTACATATACATCGTATGTTGTATCAGTATTTTCACTTATCCATTTTTTCTCACTATAAGAATAATTATTTACAGTACTCGTTATATAATATAATGTACCAAGAAATCCTGATACTAATATAATTATTATCGCGAATACTATTATTATACTCTTCTTTTTCTTTTTATTATTTTTCATACTACCATACTACCTTTAAACTATTAGAACTTTTAGCTCCAAACAATGGAAAATTTTCATTTTCTTCTTCACCAGAATAAGTAAGTATAAAATGAACATCATAATATGTCAAATTATTTTCTCCTATCTTTTCTAGTGCCTTTTCTGCTAAAGACTTAGCTTCATTAACTTTTAATGATTCTTTAAAGTCTATATCAACATAAATAACTCTTCCCTCAGTATTCACTTTTACAGTTCCTACTTTTGAATTATCACTATATAATGATTTTATTTCATCTTGTAAGTTTGAACTTAACGGATAATTTTCTATTCCATTTAATCTATTTCCATATTTAGTTCCACCTGCACCAGCATAAAAGAATTTATAAAATAATATTCCTATTGCTATGATACATACTAATAAAATACCTAACAATACTAATAAAACTTTATTATTTCTTATTTTTTTGTTTTTTCCCATATTTAATTAAACACCTTCCTTGGTTTTTTTATATTATACAATATTTTATTCTTTATTTCCAGTATCCCCTATTATTTCATATAATTTTTCTTGATTCCATATAGGAATATTTAATTCTATTGCTTTATCTCTTTTGCTTCCAGGATTCTCTCCAACTAATACAACATCTGTTTTTTTACTAACTGATTCACTTGTAAGACCGCCATGTAATTCAATATATTCTTTTATTTCTTCACGAGTCATTCCATCAAATGTTCCTGTTATAACAAACTTTTTATTTTTAAATTCTTCACTTTCAGTAATAGTTTTACCATTATATGTCATATTTACACCTAGTTTTTTAAGTTCATTTATCTCTTCAAGATTCTTTTCATCTTTAAAATAGTTAACTATATTTACTGATAATGTTTCCCCTATATCTCTAATAGTAGCAAGTTCTTCTTCAGTTGCATCCATTAATGAATCTATATTCGTATAATATTTACACAACAATTTAGCTGTTTTAGCACCTATTCCATTTATACCAAGAGCAAATAGTAATCTATCTAATTCATTAGACTTAGATTTTTCTATACTTTCAAGTATAGAATCGACACTTTTATTTCCAAATCCTTCTAGTTCTATTAATTCCTCTCTCTTAGTATCTAGTTTATATATGTCACTAAATTTTCTAATATATCCATAGTTATAAAAATCTTCAATTATTTTATCTCCAAGACCATCTATATTCATAGCATTTCTACTTACATAATGAATTAGACTTTCTATTTTTCTAGCAGGACAATGAATATTTGTGCAAAAATAATCTACCATTTTATCTTTTTGTACTAGTTTGCTTCCACACATTGGACAGCTTTCGATCATACTAAACGGCTTTTCACTTCCATTTCTTCTTGATAATTCCACTCTATCAACCGCCGGTATTACATCTCCTGCTTTATAAATATACACATAATCTCCAATTCGTATATCTTTTTCAATGCAATAGTCGGCATTATGAAGTGTAGCTCTTGAAATAGTACTTCCCATAACCCTTACTGGTTCTAAAACAGCATTTGGTGTTATTTGGCCTGTTCTTCCAACTGTAAAAATTATATCAGTTAGTTTTGTAAGAACATGTTCTGGTGGAAACTTATATGCAGTAGCCCATTTTGGTACTTTTGCTGTAAATCCAAGTTCCCTTTGCATTTCAATATCATTTACTTTTATTACGATACCATCTATTTCATAAGGAAGTGTATTTCTTTTAATAGTCCATTCTTCTATATATTTTAAAACTTCATCAATATTCTTACATAATTTTATGTTAGGATTTACTACAAATCCTAATTTTTTCATATACATTAATGTTTCATAATGAGTTTTGAATGGAGTTAATGGATAATGATATAAAAACGCATCAAGTCCTCTATGTGCAGCTATATTTGAATCAAGTTGCCTTATTGATCCAGCCGCAGCATTTCTTGGATTTTGAAATTTATTTTCTCCATGTTCTTCACAATATTTATTAAGTTTTTCAAAACTTTTCTTTGGCATGTATATTTCACCACGAATATCTAAATCTACTGCCTCTCTTAATTTATGTGGTATTGTTTTGATTGTTTTAACATTGTGAGTTATATCTTCACCAGTAATTCCATCTCCACGAGTAGCCGCTCTTGTGAATTTGCCATTTTTATATTCGAGACTAACCGCAAGGCCATCTATTTTAAGTTCACATACATATTCATGATTTGGAAATACTTCTGATATTTTTCTATCAAAATCTCTTATTTCTTCTTCATTAAATACATTTCCTAAACTCATCATAGGCACAGCATGAGTAACTTTTTTAAATTCAGAAATTATTTCTCCACCTATTTTTCTAGTTGGTGAATCATCTCTTACCCATTCTGGATGTGAAGACTCTATTCTTATTAATTCTTGCATTAATCTATCGTATTCTGCATCATCAACAGTTGGCTTATCTAATGTATAATATTCATATGAGTATTTATTTAAAAGTTCAATTATTTCATTCATTCTGTCCATTTCTAATCACCTATTAATATTATATAACAATTAATATTTATTATAAAGAAAAAGTAGTCTAGAAAATTAAACCATTTATAATTATTTAGAATTTATTTAATATTTTAAACTTTTTTCTTCAAAGATATTGACAATCGGACCCATTTCTAGTAAAATGAATCTTGCATTTAGCGATGCAGGTGTAGTTTAATGGTAGAACTCTAGCCTTCCAAGCTAATAACGTGGGTCCGATTCCCATCACCTGCTCCAGATTGATAGGAAACTCGGAAATTAACTTCTGAGAGTAATAAATGCTAACTAGAAATAGTTAGTTTTTTTGTTATGTAAAGGAGTTGATTATATGTTAAATATAGAAACAAAAGAATTAAAAATAAGTGATAAATTAAAAAGAAAAATTGAAATGATTGGTAGATTTACAATACTACTCCAATTATAAATAATGATTCAATTAAAAATATTACAGGTACAAATGTTGCTTATGTTATGCCACATATTATAGTTATTAAGAATAATAAATACCTAATGTTTGATGAATGTGATGATGTTTATGTAAATACCTTTAAAAACAAAATAGTATTTAAAGATTTAGAAGATTATATAAATAGTCATTAAAAATCTTTTTAAATGTTAGACTTCGTAAAATTAACTTTAAAATGTCAAACAAGTGAGAGGTGTCTTTTAAAATATCTATATTTTAGACTACACTTTTCAAGTTTAAAGTGCCAAACATATGAGAAGCATATTTAAATTTTTTAAAATTTTAGACTTAACTTTTCTCATTTAAGATGCCAAACATATGAAAGGAGATATTTAAAAAATATGAATAAAGAAAATAAAATAGCAGGTATTTACATTAGGGTCAGTACAGAGGATCAAGCTCGTGAAGGTTTTAGTTTAGGAGAACAAGAAGAAAGATTAAGAGAGTTTTGTAAGTTTAAACGATATGAAATATTTAAAGTTTATAAAGATGCAGGAATCAGTGCTAAAAGTGATAAACGGCCAGCATATCAAGAAATGCTTGAGGATATAAAAAGCAAGAATATTAATGTAATTGTAGCATTTAAACTTGATAGACTTACTAGAAGTGTTTATGATATTGAAAAATTAATGAAAATAGTTAATGATTTAGATTGTGATATTGATTGTCTAGCTGATGAATCTAACACTACTACTTCAAATGGTAGAATGGTTATGAGAATTATGACTAGTGTAAGTCAAAATGAAATAGAAAAATGTTCTGAAAGAACTAAAGTCGGATTAGCAGGTGCTATTAAACAAGGACACTTGCCAAGTAGAACTACACTAGGTTATAAAAGAGAAAACAAAAAGTTAGTTCCCAATCCACTTACAAAAGATATTGTAGTAAGAGTATTTGATTTATATTTAGAAGGTAAAAGCCACCAAAAAATAGCAAACATCTACAATAAAGAAAATGTTTTAGGTAAAACTTGGAGAGATTCTACTATTCAAAAGATATTATCTAATGAAATATATAAAGGAGATTATATTCATGGTAAAAGAACTAAACATCCAACATATTATGAAAATGTAGTTGAACCTTTAGTTAATAAAGAAAAATGGGAATCTTGCCAATATCAAAAATTAAGAAATGCAAGACACTATGAAAGAACTTCAACATATCTTTTTACTAACAAATTAAAGTGTTCTAAATGTGGTAATTATTTTGGTGGTAAAGCTAGTGTTAAAAAGAAACTTAATAAAAAGTATTACTACTATAAATGTAATCATTGTAAAATTAATTTAAAAGAAGATTCTATTGAAGATTTGATTCTTTTAGAACTATTAGAACTTGTTTATATAGATGACCTATTTAACGACTATTATACGCCTTTTATAAAGTCAAAACTTGATTATAATAAAATAGATTATAAAAAGGAATTAAAAGAACTAGATAAGGAAAAAGATCGGATTAAAACAGCATACATTAAGGGTATAGTTAAACTTGATGAGTTTGATAATGAATTAAAACAAATAGAACATAAAAAACAAGTATTAGAAAAACAAGAACAAGATAGTAAACAGTATGAAAATTTAAACTTTACTGTAGATGATTTATTGCTTATTAAAGACAAAAAAGAAATAGAAGATTATCTTCAACCTGAAAATATAATTTATTTGTTTGTTCGTTGGAATTATTTAGATAAAACAAATAAACAAAAACTAATTTCTAAATATATTGATGACATAGAAATAGAAAAGTTAGGTACAAAAATAGAAATAAAAAAATTAAATTTAAGAAACTCATTTTATTATGACTTAATTGATTATCATAATAATTATGACACGACGCTTGATTTATTTATGTTTATGGATGAGGATAAATTTCCCATACCTGTAGCACATAATGGTTTTAGAACTAGAATTGAAATAGAAAATTATGTTAATAAATTAAAAGAAATGTATGATGCTAATTATTATGAAGTTATACCGAATAAAGATTTCACTAATTTATCATTTACACCTAAAAATGATATAGAAAAAATAATAAGAATAATACCTATAAAAGATAATGATGAATTTAAAAGTAACAAATTAGAACTCGAAATAATCACTATTAATTTATCAAATATAACAAGTCCAGATGGAACACAGCTATATAAAAATATTTTTAAAACAAGTAAACTACCAACTTAATACTTGTTTTTTAATATAAATATTTATACTAATTTATATTATTATTTATATTCTTGTTATATTAATTCTTTATATTATATTATTATATTATGTTAGACAAAAAATATAAATCTTATTCAAAATAAAAAGACTAGTTATATTTCAAACTAATCTCATCAATAAATTGTAATTTATTATTCTGATGGGCAATTATAATTTGTGTTTTTAAAGGTTGGTATTACTGTTACTATATCTTGTTCTTTCACACAATAATATGTATCAATTAAAAATCCTTTATCTACATAACTATCACTATCATTTACATCTTTAACTCTCCAACTTATTATTGGACTGTTTTTAAATGCTACTGCTTGAATTGTGTCTAATAAAATAATTGAAAATATTGTAATAATTATCGTTAATAATATAATTAAGAACTTATTCTTTTTTACTTTTTCAATTTCTTTAACTGAATAATCAAGTGTATCAATTAAAATTTCTTCACTCTTTAAATCAATTTCTTCATCAATTTTTTCACCATTTAATATTTCCGTAACCGAAACGCCTAAAATTTCACTTAATGGTTTCAATAATGATAAATCCATTAGTCCTAATCCTCTTTCCCACTTACTTACAGCATTTTTTGTTATGCCTAATTTTTCAGCAAGTTGTTCTTGAGTTAACTTTTTTTGCTTTCTTAATTCAGCAATAAATTTACCTATTTTTTCTTGATTCATTTTATCACTCTCCAAGAATAATATATCAATTATTTGTTAAATATTAAACATACTATTAGTTCACTTTCAAATTACTATTTATCTGTCATTCTATATATAATTGTACCATAATTTCAACATATTTTGAAACTAAATTTAAACATCCAAGATTTATCCAACATTTCCAGTATATATCCAACAGTTGGAAGTAAAATAAAACCTCGCAAACCTTTTAATTAATTGATTTAAATAAAAAGTATGGTAGAATTCTTCCATATTTTTAACACAATTTTGCAAGTGCAAAATAAGAAATGATAGCACAACTATTCCTATATTTATATAGAATGAATTAGGGCAGTGCTATCATTCCCTTTATCCTGCTTAATAATTATTAGTAATTTTTTATTAAATTTTAGTATTTTCATGGTATACTTATATTAGTTAGTAGTTTATTACTACCTATAATTTAGATAATTAGAGGTTGTCCGACTTCAACCTTTATGGCTCCATTGAGGAATCTGCTCGGAACTTTTCCGAGTTTGATATAGAAATCATTCGAAAGAATGATTTTTTTGTGTTTGTAAATCATCCATCCAAAAAGAAAGGATGGTGAAATAATGAGACAATTTAATGTTTATAAGACAATGATGAAATATTTAACTGATGAAAACTTATCTTTAAATGCAAAAGGTTTCTTGAGTATTGTTCTATTTAATGATGAAATTATTGGACTAGATATTCAAAAGTATTGTACTGATAATAAAGAAACTATTAAAGATGCTTTACTTGAATTAAGAATCAATAAGTATATTAAATATGATCCAGAATCTAAAAAGCTAATTGCTGCTCCTATTCCATATACTGAATGGGATGAAGAATAAAGATAAGAAAGGAATTTATTTATGTTAAATATTACTACAAAAGAAGTTCCAATTGAAGAAGAACTTCAATCAAAGATTCAATTTATTTGTGATTTTTGTAATGTTAAACCAACTTTTATTAACGGTTCTATTCGTAAAATTGAAAAAACAAATATTAATTATATTGAGCCAAATAAAATAATAATTAAAAGCACTACATTTCTTGCATTTAATCATAACAAAGATGTATATGTAGAAAACTTACAAAAACGCATTAATATTAGTGACTTACAAGAATATATTAAAAGTTTATAAGCTATTGACATTGTTTTCAAAAATGATATTATAAATAACCAATGAAAGAGTATTCTCTAGAAAGAGAGGTACATCTATGATAAAATATATATGTAAACAAAATTTTATAATAATTAACGTTTTGAGGAGTCAGTAGTATTTAGACTTTACTAATACTACTTTCTCCTCTTTTTTTGTAAAGGAGTTGAGTTTATGTGAATATTAAATAACGACATTAAAGTTCGTGCTGGTCTTTATATGAGGGTATCAACTGAAGACCAAGCTCGTGAAGAATTTAGTTTACCAGAGCAAAAAGAACGATTAGAAGCTTACTGCAAGTTAAATAATTTTGAAATAGTAGATTATTATGAAGATGCTGGAATTAGTGCTAAAAAAGGAAACTATAGACCTGAATGGGAAAGATTAAAGGAAGATATTAAAAGTAAAAAAATAAATACAATGATTGCTTTAAAACAAGATAGAATCACTAGAAGTATTTATGATTGGGAAAATATATTAAGTTTTTTAGAAGAAAATGAAGCTTATTTAGATTTTGTATATGATGATATTAATACTACTACTTCAAATGGTAGGATGATTTCTCGTATTATGATGAGTGTTTCTCAAAATGAGATTGAAAGAACATCAGAAAGAACTAAAGTTGGACTTGCTGGTGCAATTAAACAAGGACATATTCCACACAAAGCACCATTAGGTTATAAGCATGAAAATAAAATGTTAGTACCTGATGAGGCAACAAAAGATATAGCAATTAGAATATTTGAACTATATCATAATGGATTATCATATCAAAAAATTGCTAATATCTATAATAAAGAACAAGTACTTGGAAAAACTAACTGGGGAGATAATACAATTTTTCATATTATTGAAAATGAAATATATAAAGGAGACTTTGTTCATGGTAAAAGAACTAATAAACCAACTTACTACCATGATGTAGTTAAACCTTTAGTTAGTAAAAAAATGTAGGAAGAATGCCAACATCAAAAAAGAAATAATTCAAGAGCATATTCTAGAACTTTAACTTATATCTTCTTGCAAAAATGTTTATGTCCAAAATGTGGAAAAATCTTAGGTGGTAAAGCTTGTAAGAAAAAAGGTCATGAATATTTTTATTATTATTGTAGAGACTGTAAATTAAACATTAAAGAAACTGAAATTGAAAGAGGTTTTAAAGAAGTTGTAGATCAACTAACTGAATATGATTCAATCGTTAATCAATTCTTTGTTCCTATGGTAATTAAAAACTTTGATGAGCCAAGAGAAAAAATATATAAAGAAATTGATGTACAAAAGCAAAGATTAGAAAGAGCTAAACTTGCTTATGTAGATGGTGCTTTTACTCTTGATGATTATAAAGCAAAAGCAAAGACTATTGAAGATACAATTAAATCATTAGAAGAAAAAATTAGTAACGCAGATAAGTTTGAAGTATTTAACTACTCTGCAAAAGATATATTAGTATCTCGAGATGTTGCTTTCTTAAATAGTAAAATTCATCCAGAAGAATATCAAGAAAGAATTAAAACTTGGAATAAAAGAACTCGTGAAGAGAAAGCAACTTTAGTAATGAATTATGTAGATACTATTGAACTTGAACTAGTTGGTACTGAATGTTTTGTTAAAAATATTAATTTTAGAGAATCAATCGCTAAACCATGTAATGAACTTTATGATAAAGGTTATATAGATAGACCAACACCTGCTATATTTGGAAATGTTGTTGGTGAACTTAGATTTAGTAATTATATACCTGAAGAAGAAGTTGGAGAAATTATTATGAGACTTAAAAACTTTTACAATGTGTCTTATACTGAAGCAACTTACTATGTTAAAAATCAAGTTTTCTTCTTCAACTTTGTAGAAGATAATTCTGCAATCGTAAGAGTATTCCCATTAGAAGATTATTATAAGAAAGATCCTAATGTAAAAATGGAAGAATATAGATTTGGAATTATCTATATCACAGAAGAAAATATTGTCGTAACGAAAGATAAAGATGAGTTAGACAAATTATTTAATTACATTCCTGATGATACATCTTTTATGCCTTTTAGAGAATTAAAAGATGTACCTAGTAAACCAATCAGAATGGAATTAATAAAGAAATAAAATACGTGGCACGTTTTGTTGAAATTGTTCAATGAAAGTGGCGATAGTATTTTATATAAATTCTTTATGTAGTTTTATTTCATTACGAAGTTTTGAAATATTACGAAATAAAGAAAACGGATTCTAAGGTGCTAAACCTTAGCCCACTGGAATCTTGTTAGCATGACAAGATACCTAGGGGGTTATGTATTTTGTCATAACCAAATACTACTATAAAAAAAGGATGGTGATTATAATAAGTGAACTTGCATATTCACTACATTTAGGTAGTGATAAAAATAGAAAAAATAGTGTTAGAAATTCTGGTAAAAATAATATTAGTGGTGCTACTTCAATGAGTAATAATGCTATTCAAAATACAAAACAATTAGCAAAAGTTGATAAGCATAATTATAGAAAATATGATAATAAACAAGATGAAATAGTTATCATAAGAGGTACTTCTTCTCTTTATAAAGATGTAGAAAATTTTTATAAAACTGAATTTGAAGAAGCAAGAATTGAATACAATAATAAACAAATTAGAGATGATAGAAAAATAGATAATTACTTTAAAAAAGTTAGTGATAATTCTAAAAGTGATTTAGCCTGTGAAATAATTATAGAACTTGGAGAAAAATCATTTTGGGATACAAAAGATTTAGAATATAAACATAAAATGACTGAAGTTTATAAAAAACAAGTTGATGATTTAGAATTATTAGTACCAAACTTTAAAGTATGTAGTTCTATAATTCATTATGATGAAACAAGCCCTCACATGCATATTGTGGGTGTACCAATTAAATATAATTGTAAAACTGGTATGTCTATGCAAGTTGGAAAAACTGATGTTTTTACTAGAACTTCATTAAAACAATTACAAGATAAAATGAGAACTTTATGTATTGAAGAATATAACAAAGAATACAATATGGATGCTACTTTGAAACAAAAACTTAAAGGTAGAAATAGAGATATTCATGTATCTGATATGACGAACTATCAAGAAACAAAAGAACTAATTGAAAAACATCAAAAAGAAATTGAATCAATAAGTAATAATTCTTTAGAGTTAAAATCCAATTCAACTAATATAAAAAATGAAATAAATAATTTAAAAAAAGTTCCTTTAAGAGATGATTTATTTATCATTTCTAAAGAACAAAAAGAAGAATTAGAAAATTATATCGACAAAGTTGATAAAACAACTGATAAATATAGAGATGTTAAAGAATTATCCGCAAACTTAAATGTCATTACTAAACAAGCTAGACAAGATGCTAAAAGAATTAAGAATTTACGAGAAAGTAATAATGCATTAGAGCTAAGAGTTGAAAATTTGAGTGAGAAAGTCGAAACACAAGAAAATAAAATAAATGATTTAAGAAACGATAATTTTAATTTAAAACATCAATTACAAAATTTAAAAGATTTCTTTGATAGATTAATTAAGTTATTTAAAAGAATGATAAAACATGAAGATAAGGAAGAAGCATATTTAGAGGTGTTAGAAGATATGCACGATAATAAAATTATCAACGATAAAACTTTTGATAACATTTTAGGCTATAATGAACCAACAAAAGAGAATAAGAGTAAAGAAAAAGATGATTTTGAGTTATAAACATAACTTTCGAATCATCTTTTTTTAGATATGATAAAATATTAGCTTTGCATCTATTAAATTTGCTGGATTATCTGGATTTTTAATTTTAATATCTTCGTTTGTTAAAAAAGGATTATTTTCAATTAAATCTCTATCTTCTTTATCAAAAGAATTATATTTTTCTTTCTTCATTATTAAAAATACATTCATTTCATTATTTTCATTATAATATTTGTCCATTACATAATTGAAAACTTTTCTTGGATTTTCAATATGCCACATCCCTCTAATCCTCAAATCAGTTATTCCAAGTGGATCAACTTTTTTCAGTTTTCCTATTTCATTTGTATGGATAAATTCAATTCCATTTATTTCTTCAACACCAGTTTTAATTTTACTTTTTATTCTCGAATATATTTCATCAGTTGCTGAATAGCAATCACCATAAACTATAGTCAAACATTTTAATTTGTTTTTATTAACATTACCGACGAAGTATATTAAATCCTTTTCAGTCCATCCTCCAATATCATCTTCACAATGTTTACATGCATTAGTAATCATTGTTGAATCACTATGTATTTTTTGTTTTGGGTGCGAACTATTTAGTGCAAGTGAACTGAATCCTTCGATTTTCTTAACTTCAATTGCATCTCCACCTCTTATAATAATATCAGGTGGATTACTTGCATTTCCTAAATATGAAAATGTTTCACTATACTTTTCTAATGCTTCTTCATCACTAAAACTAAATGAATTACAAAAAATATCCTTAACAAATACCTCTAGAGCATCTCCCATATTATTCGCTCTATTATTACCAACATAAAATCTTAACAATTCATTAGAACCATAGACTGTTATGTTATTTATTGCTTTTAATATATTACTCTTCATTAACTAAACCCTCCAAACTATTTTTTATTTGTCCTGCAACAGCTTTTGCAAGATTTACTGGCACAGCATTACCAATCATTTTATATGCAGTAGCTACATCATTATAGTAAAATATAAAGTCATCTGGAAATGTTTGAATTCTTGCACATTCTCTAACAGATAATCTTCTATATAAATCTTCTTTTCCTGGTTCAAATATTCTTTTATTTTTTTCAACTTGAATCATTTTTGGTGCTTGTGGATGTAAAGGTGCATGCCTTCCTCCTGCTTGAATAGTAAATGATGGTTCATCCCAATTTCTTACTCTATTTCTTGACATATATATAGTTGAAAATGAACCTGTCATATATTCATGATTTGGAAATTTACATTTATCACCATTTGTTTTGTTCTTATCTAGAGTTGGGATTGCATTATCTTTCAAATCGTATATAGTATCTTTTAATGTAGGTTTATGACTTAATGGTTCTGGAAATTTAAAATTAACTTTTAAGTCTTTTCTAAACCCAACATAAAAAACCCTTAATCTATCTTGTGGAACATCATAGTCATTTGCGTTTAATAATTGAATATGCATTTCATATCCAGCTTCCTCAAATAATTTTATGAAATTATCTACAGCTTCTTGATGTCTTTTAGATAGCATTCCAGATACATTTTCAGCGACAAAGAATTTTGGCTTTTTATCTTTTAATATTCTTATAAAATCATAAAATAGTTGTCCTCTTGAATCGTTTATTCCTTTTAAAGAACCAGCTTCACTCCAACTTTGGCAAGGAGGACCACCAATTATACCATCACAATCTGGTAATTCACTTGAATCTATTTTTCTAATATCCCTATGATCTAAAGGTGTAGTATGATTTTTTTCATAAGTCTCCCAAATTGATTTATCATATTCATTTGCATATACTATTTCAAATCCTGCTTTTTCAAATCCTAAATCCAAGCCACCAGCACCTGCAAATAAACTTAATATTTTAAACTTTTTCTTCTTTGGCATTTTTTTCCTCCTTATAATTTTTCTTCATATTTATTATACCATAGATTTTCAATAATTAATGAGATAGATAGATTTTGTTTTTAAATTATGATAAAATAAAAAGCAAAAACTTGGAAAGAAGGTATATAATGAAAAATAATTCTGTAGATAAGTGTTTTAATTTATACTATTTAAATTTAAATAAAGTTTATGAGTTATCTATGATGATTAATAATGCTGTAATGACAAATATTCAACAAGAAAGAAACACTAGTTCAAAATTTTCAAAGAATAGAAATATATCAATTGGTGGAACACTTCAAACAGATTCAGACTATTTAGCTAGTATAAAGTCTGTAATTGAGTCAAATAGATCTTCTGAATATTCATCATCATCAAAAATTATTGAAAACTTAGATATTAAAACTACTAAATCAGTATTATTAAACAAAATCAAAGAAAAATGTATAACTGCTAAAAATATAAGTGACTTCAAAGAAGGAGATTTAGTACAAATAGATGATGTACAATTATCAATTCTTGATAGAGAGACCTTACAACAAATGCTACTCTTAAAAAGAGATGCCTTAAAGGGAATGAAAGTGGATGGTATAGATATAAATAATATCGTTAGCTCCATGATAAAAGATTATTCATATATTTTATTAGGTAATATAGAAAATGATAAAGAAAATAAGTTTATCATAAAAATACCTTTTGAAATCGAAAATGAATTTGAAAATAATTATAATGTTGATGATGTTTTACTAGGAAAAGTTAGTCTTATTGGAATTTATAAAAATAAAAATAAAATTTTAGATATAACTAATAATACGCTTAATTATTTTATGACAAATAATAATGAAACGATTGATAATACAGGTTCTAAATTTATACAAAGTAATGAAAAATCCAAGCAAGAAACAAAAAGAAATAAAATAAACGAAGAATATCATTACATAGATATTATTGCAATAATTCAGGAAGTAAAATTCAAAGAGGAACCAATAAAAGAAAAGCTTCCATGGTATAAAAGATTTTTCAATTTTTTGAGAGGAAAGAAAAATGATGAGAAATAAATTATACTTTTATAGAAATAGAGCTGAATTTGAACAATATTATAGTGATAATGACGGAAATATAAGTGGATTTGAAATATTAGATTCTAAAGGTGTTTTAGATGATGTACAAGATACCATTATTGATATAACAGATTTGATTTTATATGTACGCCAAGAACCATTACATAGATATTCTGTACGATTGAGTTTAAATAAACTAGATACAAGTAATAAACTTATCATTAACTACCAATATGTTGAAGAAGCACTAAACATTTTCCCTTTAATATTTGATGAAGCTCTACCTTTATATGACAAAGAGAAAGAAATAAAAATACTAGAGAAAAATATTAGGCATAAAATATATTACTATAATGATTATCAATTTTCAGAAATTGAAAATGAGTGCAATAAAAACAAAATTATACTAACTAATTTTGCCAATTTACCTTCTGTAAAAGATTATGAAAATGAAATGATTATAGATATTACTAGTTCATTGCAAAGTATGAAGGGTGCAGAACATATTATATATTTATTAGAACAATTATTTTCAACTATGAGTGACAAAACAAAAATAATTATTGATGTAGACAAATTAGATGATGTAAAAAAGTATTTAAAATTAACCTTCTCAGAATATTTAGATATCTCAAAATTACTAACAAATGTTTCCAAATCAACATTACCATCTGAGGAACCAAATAAGTTAAGAAGAATAATTGACTTAGGTGAAGAAGAATTATCTGATTTATTATCATCTATTGATGAAAAATTGATAGGACATTCAAAATTTAAAAAATGTTTAAAAAGTGATTTAAGAAAATTTTTAACATTGAATAAATTAAATAAAAGAAAAATATTTTCTCTATTTCTTCTTGGAAAACCTGGATTAGGAAAAACAGAAATAGGTAGAATTCTTAGTAAAACAATAAATTCAGAATCTAAAATAATAAAAATTAATTTTGGAAATTATTCTAGTCAAGATGCATTAAATAGTTTAATCGGAAGTCCTGCAGGTTATATTGGATGTGATGGTGGAGAATTAAGTAAAAAGATTAGTAAAAATCCTGTTGGAGTTATTATTTGCGATGAATTTGAAAAAGCTGATTCAGAAATTAAAAACTTCTTTTTGGAATTGTTAGAAGATGGCAAGTTTACCGATTCAATGGGACGAGAATATGATTTGGATGGGTATATTATTGTATTTACATCAAATATTAAGGATGAAAAAGAATTTAATAGCAAAATGTCTCCTGAATTTAAATCTAGAATTAATTTAATTTGTGAATTTACTCCATTAGATGATAACGATAAATTAAAATATATAAATTATCAAATTCAAGAGTTTAAAGAAAATATCAATACAAATTCAATAAAGCATAAAAAAATACCTGATGAAATATGTATTGAATATAAAGATACAGATGATTTAAGAGAACTTAGGGATAGAGTTTACAATAAAATGATGGAATATATTGAATAATTATTTAAAAAAAGAATATGTTATGATATAATCGACATAGATGGATGATTTATATATCATCCTCATGTGAGAAAAAGTTGTGTAATCACTCAACTATCGCTCCAAATTGATAGGAAACTCGGAAATTAACTTCCGAGAGTAATAAATGCTAACTAGAAATAGTTAGTTTTTTTGTTATGTAAAGGAGCCTTTTTATGTTAAATATAGAAACAAAAGAATTAAAAATAAGTGATAAATTAAAAAGAAAAATTGAAATGATTGGTAGATTTACAATACTACTCCAATTATAAATAATGATTCAATTAAAAATATTACAGGTACAAATGTTGCTTATGTTATGCCACATATCATTGTTATTAAGAATAATAAATGCCTAATATTTGATGAATGTGATGTGTTTATATAAATACCTTTAAAAGCAAAATATCATTTAAAGATTTAGAAGGTAAAAGCCACAAAAAAATTACAAACATCTACAATAAAGAAAATATTTTAAGTAAAACTTGGAAAGATTTAATAAGAATAATACCTATAAAAGATAATGATAAGTTTAAAAGTAACAAATTATAACTCGGAGTAATTACTATTAATTTATCAAATATAAGAAGTACAGATGGAACACAGCTATATAAAAATATTTTTAAAACAAGTAAAGTACCAACTTAATACTTGTTTTTTAATATAAATGTTTATACCAATTTAAATTATTATTTATATTCTTATTATATTAATTCTTTATATTATATTATGTGTGACAAAATCATCACCCCTAGATGGAAATTTTCATCTACCCTAGACAAAAAATATAAATCTTATTCAAAATAAAAAGACTAGTTATATT
>OGRO01000104.1_pt1 | contig 85265 bp, 81 predicted proteins | sample 1553451 | NCBI WGS metagenome assembly OGRO01 (sample SAMEA2580021, study PRJEB22360) | human gut metagenome | reverse complement strand
GGATATAATATATTCGGTTCCTTTAAATAAGAACTGATTATATTATACAAGGTGATGATTTCATGTTTTATGTATGGTTAGGGGTCATTATTTTATTATCTTTGATTGAAGTATTGACTATTAATCTTACAACCATATGGTTTGTAATGAGCGCTTTGGTATCTTTAGTTTTATCTTTTTTTACCGATAGTGTCTTTATTCAATTTCTTGTATTTGTGATTTTAGGAGTGATTTTATTGGCTGTTACAAAACCGTTGCTTGTTAAAAAAGTCATGCCAAAGAAAACAAAAACAAATTTGGATCGTGTGATCGGTATGAAAGGAATTGTGACAGAAAAGATCACAAAAACGAAGCCAGGAGAGGTAAAGGTTGATGGAAAGAGTTGGACAGCAATCAGTGATCAAACGATCCCAGAGGGACATGTTGTTGTCATTGAAAAAATGGAAGGAGTGAAGCTCTTCGTCTCAAAAGAAAATGAAGAGTAGAGGTATTTATGGATGTTTTAATTATTATTTTAATTCTTGTGGGAGTGATTGTAATTCCGTGTATTAAAATAGTTCCACAAGCAAGTACTTATGTTGTAGAGAGAATTGGCTCTTATTATGTAACTTGGTCAAATGGATTACATTTTAAAATTCCATTTATTGATCGTGTTGCGAACAGGGTTTCTCTAAAAGAAATTGTAAAGGATTTCGCACCACAACCAGTCATTACAAAAGATAATGTTACAATGCAGATTGATACGGTTGTATATTTTCAAATCACAGATGCGAAATTATATACTTATGGAGTCGAAAATCCAATTGCTGCGATTGAAACATTAACTGCAACTACATTACGTAATTTGATTGGAGATTTGGAATTAGATCAGACTTTAACAAGTAGAGATTTGATCAATTCTAAAATGCGTGCCATCTTAGACGAAGCAACAGATCCATGGGGAATCAAAGTAAACCGTGTCGAAGTAAAAAATATTATTCCACCACGTGATATTCAAGAAGCAATGGAAAAACAAATGCGTGCTGAACGTGAACGTCGTGAAAAGATTTTACAAGCAGAGGGAGAAAAGAAATCTAGTATTTTGATCGCCGAAGGAGAAAAAGAAAGTGCGATTTTAAGAGCAGAGGCAAAGAAAGAAAGTGAAATTCGTATTGCTGAGGGTGAAGCAGAGGCAATGTTAAAATTAAAAGAAGCAGAAGCAAAAGGAATTGAACTTTTGAAAAATGCGAAAGCAGATGAACCAGTTTTAACACTAAAAAGTTTAGAAGCATTAGAAAAAATGGCAAATGGACAATCAACAAAAATTATCGTCCCATCAGACTTACAAAATTTAGCAACCCTAGGAACGACGATTCGAGAAATGTTAGATACGAATGGAAAAAACAACTAATTTTCAAAAAGTGAAAACTTTGATTGGTTGGCCAATTTTATTTCTAGTTGGCCAACTTTTCATTTTGTTCCTATTGATTGCCATTTTACAATTTGTGAAACCGATTTCGTTTACAGAGTTTGAACTTGCCGATCGTTTACGTACGGTATTATTTCCTTCAACTGTCATTACGTTTTGTATTTTTTATCCAATTTTTTCTCGTAAATATCAAAAAGAGAAGATTCATTCAGTTGCGCTCCCTAAAAACAAGATTCTTTACTATGTATTGTTTGGAGTGCTGACTTCTTTTGTCATTCACATTTTCTTTTTGAAAATGGAGAGGGTACTTCCTATTCCAGCAACCCTTTCCTCAACAAGCGTTACTTATGATTGGTTTTATATTGGACGTGTTTTCTCAACGGCTTTGATCGGACCAATTTTGGAGGAATACTTATTTCGTGGATTCTTATATCAAGAGGCAAAAAAATGGATGAAACCAATGCGTGCGATTTTACTGATTACGCTCATTTTTGTACTTTGTCATACAACAGTTTACAGCTTTTTAGCAGCCATTGTGATTAGTTTTATTGTGATTGATGCATTGGAGAAAGAAAAATCAATTACAGCACCGATTTTATTTCACATGTTTTATAACTTGATCGCTATTACAATCATCCCTTTGATTGCCAGATATCAGATGTATCAATTAGATATTATCTTTATCGTGATGTTAGTATGTTTTGTTGTATTATATCTGATCAATAAACCAACAAAATTTCCTAAGAAATGATTTAGGATTTCTAAATCATTTTTTCTGATTAATTTTCTTTGGGTTCTTTTCGTTCTCTTCAAAACATGGTATAATTAGTGTGGTGAATAATAGTATGAACAAAGTTATGGGAATCAATATTAATAGTATCACTTACGGAAATCCCGAGGGATATGATGTTGTTTTACTTCATGGATGGGGACAGAATATTGAAATGATGAAACCAGTAGGGGATGCATTACAAAAAGATTACTTAGTTACAATCATCGATTTACCTGGTCATGGATCTTCTGAAGAACCAAAAACGCCGTGGGAATTATCTGATTTTGTAAATATGTTAGAGCAATTATTTCATAAATTAAAAATTAAGAATCCAATTTTGATTGGTCATTCTTTTGGAGGAAAAATTAGCTTGTTATATGCAAGCAAACATCCTGTGAAAAAGTTAATTTTATTTGGTAGTCCATTTAAACAAGCTATCAAAAAGACTACGATGAAAGTAAAAGTTTTAAAAACATTGAAGAAAATACCTGGAATCAGTAAGTTTGAAGAATATGCGAAGAAACATATGGGAAGTACGGATTATCGAAATGCTAGTCCAATTATGCGTAAAATATTAGTAAATCACGTGAATACAGATATTACGGAAGATGTCAAAAAAATCACTTGTCCAACCATTATTATATGGGGAACCAATGATGAAGCAGTTCCTTTAGCTGATGCTTATGAATTAGAGTCATTACTAAAAGACGCAGCAGTGATCGAATACGCTGGTTGTACACACTATGCCTATTTAGAAGATTTGGTAAGAACAAGAAAAATTATTTATAATTTTTTAGAAAGTGAGAGATAGTATGAGTTTATTATTTTTATTATCATTTATACCATTTTTTATGTATATGTACTTCGTCTCATTAAAAAGTATTCATATGTTACAATTGAACTTTTATGACGAAAATCATCGCTATTTTAAATGGTTATTAAAAAATCCAACGAAAGTATTTTTAACTGTAGATATGTTCTTTGTGATCTTTGCGGTCTTTATCACTATACCATCTACAGTATGTATGGCACTATTCGCACTCTTTTATCTTGTTGTGTTATACCAAAATTACCGTGCGACAAAAAAAGAACAAGTTAAAGTAAAACTAGCAATTACTCCACGTGTAAAACGTCTATTAGTGACCCTTACCATTATTTATCTTCTTCCATTCATCGGTTTTTATTTAGGATATCGTGAAGAATACATCTATTCTTATTACTTTATTATGGGAGCATTAGTCTATATCAACTATTTTGTAGTAATGCTTGCCAATATCATCAATAAACCAGTGGAACATCAAGTATTCTTATATTATAAAAGAAAAGCAAAGAAGAAATTGGATGATATGCCAAACTTAAAGAAGATAGGAATTACAGGTAGTTATGGAAAAACAAGTTGTAAAAATATTTTAAATGATATTTTGAATGTCGAGTTTGTCTCTAGTACAACTCCTAAAAACTACAATACCACTTATGGTATGATTTTAACAGTCAATAATTATTTAGATAAATTTAATGAGATTTTTATCGCAGAAATGGGTGCTTTTCAACGTGGAGATATTAAACAAATCTGTGATTTTGTAAAACCACAATATGGTATTTTAACAAGAATTGGAACTGCTCATCTAGAATCTTTTGGTAGTCAAACCAATATTCAAAAAGGAAAGTTTGAATTAATTGAATCTCTTCCAGAAGATGGAATTGCCGTTTTAAATCGTGATGATGAACTACAAGTTGATTATTCACTTAAAAACAAGTGTCGTGTCATATGGATTGGTATTGATGCAGAGGATGCGGATATTCGTGCGACGAATTTAAAATTTGACTATCATGGTACTCAGTTCGATTGTACGTTTAAAAACGATCCTACTGTTTATCACTTTGAAACTTGTCTCCTTGGTAAAAATAATGTATATAATATTTTAGGAGCACTTGCTCTTGGAGAAGCCTTTGGAATTTCAAAAGAAAAACTGAGCGCCGGTGTCAAAAGAGTAAAACCAATCCCACATCGCTTAGAATTAAAAAGAGTGGGAGAAGTTAATTATATTCACGATGATTATAATTCAAATCCTGTTGGGGCAAAAGCAGCTTTAGATGTCCTGAAATTAATGCCAGGGAAAAGAGTCATTGTAACCCCAGGTATGATTGAACTAGGAGATCGTGAATATGAATTAAATCTAGAATTTGGAAAACAAATTGCGAAAGTTTGTGATGAAGTGATCTTAGTTGGTGTCAATAAAACAAAACCAATTTATGAAGGATTACTAATCGAAGATTATCCAGAAAAGAAAATCCATGTCATTAATAATGTGGTACTCGCATATGCACTTTTACAACAGATGAAAGTAAGTGGAAAAGAGCTATATGCTTTGTTTGAAAATGATTTACCAGATCAATATAATGAAAAATAGAAAGAAGTGTTAAAATGAAAATTAAAGTTGGTGTTATTTTTGGAGGAGCAACCGTAGAACATGAAGTAAGTATTATCTCTGCTCTGCAAGCCATAGAAAATATGGATACAAATAAATATGAAGTGATTCCAATTTATATTGATAAAGATCGACAATGGTATACTGGAAAACTATTAACAGATATTACGTTATATCAAGATTTTGATGACTTAAAAAGATATGCGAAACCAGTTGTACTCTATAATAAAAAAGGAAAGTTTTATCTACAATCTCTAGGTTTCTTTAAACGTAATATTGCTGAATTAGATATTGCTTTTCCAATTGTACATGGAAACAATGCAGAAGATGGAACCCTTGCTGGATATTTAGATACCATTGGTATTCCATATGTTGGTAGTCATGTTTTAGGATCTGCTATGGGTCAGGATAAAGTTGTCATGAAACAAGTATTAGATGCTGCAGACTTACCAATTGTAAAATATACTTGGTTCTATGATACAGAATATCAAGTAAATAAAGAACAAATTCAAAAAGAAATCAAAAAATTAGGATACCCAATCATTGTCAAACCTGCTACTTTAGGAAGTAGTGTTGGTATCGTCTATGTCAAAGATGAAGACCAATTAGAACATGCGATTGAAGAGGCAATGGAATACGATACAAAGATTGTAGTAGAAAAAGCAGTAGAAAACCTTGTAGAAGTCAATGAAAGTGTTCTAGGAGACTATGAATATCAAGACTTAAGTGAAATCGAAGAAGTCATTTCTACAGATGAATTCTTAACATATCAAGATAAATATATAGGAAATGGAAAAGGAACAAAAAAGGGTGGAAGTAAAGGAATGGTCAATGCCGATAGAAGAATTCCTGCTCGTATTAGTGATTCTTTAAAAGAAGAAGTAAGAACCCTTGCTAAAGAAACCTTCCGTGCTTTAAACTTAAGTGGATTATGTCGTATTGATTTCTTAATCGATCAAAAGAATGAGAAAGTATATGTCAATGAACCAAATACCATTCCAGGTAGTTTAGCGTACTACTTATGGGAACCAACAGGAAAACCATATAAAGATTTACTAGATGATTTGATTACACTAGCGATTAAAGATTATCGTAAAAAGAATAAAAAAATTACTTCTTTTGATACCAATATTTTAAATCAATACAATGGTATTAAAGGAATAAAGGGACTTAAGGGTGTAAAAAATAAATTGAAATAAGTACGATGTACTTTTTCTTTTCTCTATTTTTTGATAAAATGATGATAATAGGTGATGGTTATGGGAACATTTGGTATGATAATACAATTTCTTGTCTTTTTTATTCTTGTATGTCTCATTAGTAAACGATATACAACGTTATTTCTTTTATTTTTTATTGATGCATATTTCTTTAACTTGTTTGGAAGAGTATTTCATCAACCTTATACACAAACAGATATCTCTTATGTAACACAATCTTTAGCGCAACCATTTATTGAATTATATGAACAATTTACAGGTACTACCGTTGTTTTAAGTGATCAACAAAATCTGCTCATATTTCTTGTTGTATGGGGGATTATTATCTTTATTACTGTCTTAGAACACGGAATTGATCAACGTTATTTAAAACGTTATCATGTCAAAGAAGAAATCGAAAGTATGCGCAGAGATAGTAAAAATGCAAGTATTCAATATGATTTTGTCAATGAATTCAAAAAGAACTATCAATATATTTACTTAGATAGTATCTATTACTTACATATCTTTTCTTATCAATATCATGTATCTAAAAATAAATGTATTCATCAACGAATTAAAATTCATACCATTCAAAATATGGAATTAAAACCAGTAGAGAAGGGATATCAGTTATTGATCTATTTAGTCAATGGTCAAATCCTAGATGGAGGAATTTATCAGAAAAAACATTACCAACAATTGACAGAGATGATTCCTAAAGTATTAGAACAAAGACAAAATTCACAGGCCCAATCGGCAACAGTATTTGGAAAACCCATCGATAAAAAAGAGGCATAATGAAATAAGGAAGAGGAAAGAGTCTATCTTTTCTCTTTTTGTAATATCAAGTGACAGATTGTAACCCGGTTGCGTTTGACAAAAATCGAATTTATGATAGAATAGAAAGCTATGAGGTGGATGATATGAAAATAAAAATAAATCATATGAATTGGAAGAAGCTTGGAAAAATATTGGGGGTTTCAACAGCACTTGTCCTTTCTGGATGTGGAGTAGATCCAGAGGTAGTACAAGATGTTAGTGAGATTTATGATCATTTAGATGTTGAAAATGGAACAAAGCAGGTATTGGATGTTCCAGGAGAAGATTTTAAATTGGTTGTGGAATATTCTGTCGACTTAGATAATAAGGTAGATTGGACAATTACTTCTCCTAAAAAACTTATGACAAAGGTATATACAGAAGGATTACCAGAAGATACAAACGTTTATATTGATAATGTTCATACAGATGTATCGACACTTTCTGATTATAATGTCATGAATGGTATTTTACAAGATAGTATGGATGATCGAATTCATAATAGCTTGATGTATGGCTTTCCTATTTCTGATGTGATAAATTATTATGCTGTAAATCAAATTGAAGGACAAAATGATACCTTTATTTCTGGTTCTTGTTCTGGAATGAGTGGTATGGAAAGTGGTAGCGTAGATGAAGAAAGATATGAAGAATCTGATTACTTAGAACATGGAGTTTATGGTAGTTTGATTTCCTCTTCTTATGGATTATTAGTACAAAAAGGAGAAGAAGAGCCTTACGGAATTGATGTGGATTCTACAATTGTAGTATATGCTAGTAATGAAGTTCAGGTTAAGAAAGATGATATGATCATTACTTATCGTTATAGTAGAACAGGAGAAAGAACAGAAGTAAACAGAGAAAAAATAAAAAAGATATAACTCAGTAAAAAAGAAGGACAACATGTCCTTTTTCTGTGCTTGTTTCCATATAAAGTACAATCATTGTTTTTATTCTTCATATTTTGTATAATAAATTTGAAAGTAGGAAACGATATGAAAAGAAAATTATTACTAGGATTTTTATTCTGTCTTCCATTCATCCTGACAGGGTGTTTTTTCGATCGTCCTCATACCGAAGAAGAAATTATGTCTTACTTAGAAGAAAGATATCCCGGAGAAGAATTTGTTATTGTGGGTAGGGAAGAGACAACCATTTCATGTCATGGTCATGATGGAACTTATGATAGTTATATTACTTATGATCGTTTGATGGAAAGGTTCATGGAAGAATCATAGTTGTAGATCAAATCTTTTCTTGTGTTAAAGTGAGTTCGATTCCAATTGGACAATGGTCACTGCCATAGACATCGGTATATATTTTCGCATCTTTTACCCAATTGATTTCCTTTTTGGAGATGAGAAAATAATCAATTCTCCAACCGGCATTGGTTTCTCTTGCATGTCTCATGTAACTCCACCAAGTATACATGCCTTCTTTTTCTGGATAGAAATAACGATAAGTATCGATAAATCCAGCATTTAATAACTGTTCAAACTTTTCTCTTTCCTCATATGTAAATCCAGCATTTCCTATATTGGCTTTCGCATTTTTGATATCAATCTCCTGATGAGCAACATTCATATCTCCACAACAGATGACTGGTTTTGTTTGATTTAAACTGACAAGATAGTTTCTAAAGTCATCTTCCCATTCCATTCGATAGTCTAATCTAGATAGATCCATTTTCGCATTAGGAGTATAAACAGTAACGAAATAAAAGGAAGGATATTCTAATGTAATAACACGTCCTTCATGATCATGTTTTTCAATATCTAATCCATAAAAGACAGCGAGAGGTTTTTCTTTGGTCAGAATCATTGTCCCAGAATATCCTTTTCTCTCCGCAGGATTTAAGTACATGTAGTAATTGTCTAGATGAAAGGGAAGTTGTTCTTCTAATACTTTTGTTTCTTGTAAACAGACAATATCGGCATCTTCTTTTAAGAAGAAATCCATAAAACCTTTTTTATAGCAGGCTCTTAATCCTGCAACATTCCATGATATCAACTTCATAGGATCCCTCATTTCTTAATTTGATTGTACCAAATCACTGTCGTGAAGTCCAGCGCATCAAAATAAAAGGAATGAATAAAGGTTAGGAAACTGTGATTTGTGGTAGCATAGACCATTTATATTTGAGTGTGTGTTAGAGCACGTAACAGTTTTTATACTGTTTTGGCAAACTATTTCAAGGAGTTTGCATTTTTTTTTATTTCTTAGTCAGGTTGCGGACGAAGTCTGGCGTATGATATAATAATACATATTATATTAGGAAGAAGGTGTGGCTATGAAATGTATTTTAATGAATAAAAATACTGAGGTTTTAGTTGCAGAATATGATAGTGCGAATGGTGTTTTTCAGGAAGTAATAGATGTATACCATATAGAATATGCTCCTTATATTTTAAAGAGTTTTTATGTGAAAGATGATATCAATGCTACTCCTTTTAGAACAAATTTATCAGAGTGGTTTCGAGGAAGAGGTATCCCTAATTGGCGTGATCAATTAGATTTATTATTACATCGTCTAGATATCAGTGCCCCAACAGAACTATTAGATAAAGCCTTTGGTTTATCTTTATCAGATCAGTATTGGTTAAAGCCTTATGATAGTAATATAAAATATGACGATATGAACTTTTTTGATCATGATTTTGATTATACTGAATTTATGGAAGCGTCTTTATCAAAAAATAGTAAAATAATCACAAGTATAAATTCTTTAAAAACACCGAATAATACGACAGATGGTATGTTAAAAAAAGCTTGGATCATTGAAAATGGGACAAGATATTTATTAAAAGGTGGTTATAAAAATGAAATATTACAACCATTTCATGAGGTTTTAGCATCTATGATATGTGATAGACTAGGTTTTAATCATGTTCCTTATACCTTAGATGTGTATAGAGATACCGTAGTATCTAAATGTCCTTGTTTTATAAATAAAGATACCGAACTGATTACTGCCCACCAAATAAGAAATGATATGAAAAGACATGATAATACAGATGACTATGAAGAGTATATTAAAAAATTAGAAGAAAACGGTATTCCTAATGCTAGGGAAAAGATAGAAAATATGTATATATTAGATTTTATTATTATGAATGAAGATAGACACTTAAATAATTTTGGGATTATAAGAGATGTGAATACCCTAAAATGGTTAGATGTCGCTCCTATATTTGATAATGGTATGGCTTTAAATATTCCATATTATGATGAAAATGAAGTAATTATATCAGGAAATGGAAGATTTTTCTATGAGGTAAAACCATTTGATGAAATGATTCAAGTAGTAAGAAATATAAAAAGAATAGATATATCTAAATTAGATGATATTCCAGAGTGCTTTGATAATTTACTTCATGAATATCAACATATTACTCATATTTCTGATAAAAGAATATATGGATTATGTGTTATATTACAAAGACAAATAAATAAACTAAAGAAAATAATTGAGGAAGCCTAATAGGTTTCTTTTCATAATAGAAGAAAAGATATTTGATTTGGTAGAAGTAGAAAGTGTGTTATAGGTACGATGAACAAGAAGAAAATCCCCAAAAAACGTTAAATTCTAAGTAAAGTGCACAATTATTAAAAAATAATTAGAAATGCTTAAATTACAATAGAAAATGCACAACTGAGCACAAGAAAAAGCAAGTAAATTCGATTAAATTATGACAATTTTAAGAAAAATATATTGTAAAACACATAACAAAAATAGGAATTTTTAAAATTTACAAAAGTAATTGCACAATTCCTTTATTTATCTTTTTAATGCAATTTATTATATAATAAGTAAGCATTAAGTCAAGTTATCATTGACTTAATGCTATGAAAATTGTAATAAGTGAATAATTGTCAATGGTTAAAATAAACTCGCTTTGCTCGCCATTGACAATTTAACAATTATAAGTCTTATTGCACAACTTCTGTGCACTTTCAAAAAAAATCAACAAATCCCCAAAAAACCAGTTTTTTTAAATAATTGGTATTCACTTTCTTTTTTTTTTATGATATACTATGTAAGTAGTTTGAAAGACATGGGCTGTTAGCTCAGTTGGTAGAGCAACTGACTCTTAATCAGTGGGTCTAGGGTTCGAATCCCTAACAGCCCACCATGTTGTAATGATTCTGAATGCTTGTCATTCAGTTTTTTTTATCGTACGATAGGAATGATTTCTTCCAAAGGAAAAGCAAATGGGAATCGGGGATTTCTGATTGGATTTTGTAAAGAAAAGTAAAGTGTTCTGTTTTTTTCTAGATTGCTGTGATACAATGAACATGAGGTGATAAGATGCGTGCAGTAGCACTAAAAGAGAAAAGAAAATTTGAAATAAAAGAAATCGAGGAACCAATTTCTAAAAATGGAGAAGTGATTATCGATGTTGTAATGGCTGGTATTTGTGGCTCTGATTTACACTATTTTGAAACAGGAGAACCAAAAGGATTAATATTAGGACATGAATTTAGTGGTCATGTTGTTGATCCAGGAAGTCGTGAGGATTTGAAAGTAGGAGATTTAGTAACTGCTTTACCTATTTCTCCTTGTGGACATTGTGAGGCTTGTGAGAGTGGAAATCTTCAGTATTGTAAAGAAACTTGGAGTGATGCGGTAGGTCTTTCCCTTACAAGACCAGGAGCATTAACAAAGAGAATTTCTGTTCGTCCAGATATGGTATTAAAAGTTCCTGAAAATGTCAGTGCCAAAGAAATGGCATTGGTTGAACCAACCGCTGTTGCGTTACATGGGGTTCATTTAGCGAATATCAAACTCGGAGAGAAAGTACTTGTCATCGGTGGTGGAATCATTGGTTTAATGAGTGCGATGTTAGCTAAAAAAGAAGGTGCTAGCTTTGTAGCAGTCAGTGAAACGAATCCTGGTAGAGGAAAGAAAGCCCTTGCTTTAGGTGTTGCAGATAAATATTATGATGCGACAAAAGAAAATATGATCCAAGAAGTCATGGCAGATACCAAATCAGGATTTGATGTAGTGATCGAATGTTGTGGAAATGCAGGAGCAGTTACGAGTTCTTTGATGATGGTAAAACCAGGAGGTACGGTTGTCTTAGTCGGTGTTGCGACAGGACCAATCTCTATTCCAACCGTTATTGCAGTTATGAATGAATTAACTGTGCAAGGAGCCATTGCTTATACCAAAGATGAATTTGAAAAAACAATAGCAATGATCGCTTCAAAACAATTAGAAGTATTACCATTTGTCGATGATGTTGTTTCCCTTGATCAAGTACAAGATGCTTATGAAAGATTGACAAGTGGAACAGATCAAGCAGTAAAAATCTTAGTAGATCCTAATTTATAAAACAAGAAAGTTCTAACAGAATTGTTTAGAACTTTTTTTCTTGGGTCATGATAAAAGAGTTGCACTTCCCCAAAAATATCGCTATAATAAAAAATGTGAAAGATGTTTCACATTTTAGAAAGGAACAGACTATGTTAGAATTAATAGATATTTGTTTTGAAAGGAATCATAAAAAAATATTAGATCATATCCATCTTACATTAGATGAGAAAAAGTTCTATGTCATAACAGGTCCCAATGGGAGTGGAAAATCAACCCTTGCGAAAATCATTATGGGATTAGAACAACCTGATTCTGGTCAAATTCTCTTTCAAGGGAAAGATATTACTCATCTTTCTGTTTCCGAACGAGCTCAATTAGGAATTTCTTATGCTTTTCAACAACCTGTGACATTCAAAGGAATTACAGTTTTTGACCTGTTAAAAATCGCCGTTGGTTTAGAAATGACAGAAGAAGATGCATTAGAATTATTAAAGAAAGTAGGAATCACTTCAAGAGAGTATTTACATCGTGAATTAAATTGTTCTTTATCGGGAGGAGAACGAAAGCGAATTGAAATTGCTTCTGTTTTATCCCGTCATCCTATGGTTGCTATCTTTGATGAACCAGAAGCAGGAATTGATTTGTGGAGTTTTCAAAGCTTAACAGAGATCTTTAAAGAATTAGCGTCTACTTCTTCTGGAATGACAATCGTCATTTCTCATCAAGAACGGATTATGAAATTGGCCGATCAAATGATTTTGTTAGAAAATGGGACAATCAAAAAGATTGGAGATCGAAAAGAGATGCTTTCTGAAATTTTAGAAGAGATGGAGGATGCTTATGAATGATGTAGATAAGAAGTTATTAAATCAAATCATGGAAGAAGATGTGACCAAAGAAGAAGTTTATAATATCCGTAAGAATGGTGCTTGTATTGCCCGAAAAGAGAATCCATATATTCATATTACTAGTAAAGAAAATGGAAGAGGAATTGATGTGACAGTCAAAGAAAATACATTATTTGGTACAGTGCATATTCCTGTTCTTTTAACAGAGAGTGGTCTTGTTGATGTTGTAGAAAATGACTTTCATATTGGTGCGAATTCCAATGTCATTATTGTCTCTGGATGTGGTGTTCATAATCAACATGGAAAAGATAGTATCCATGATGGAATTCATCGTTTCTATCTCGGAGAGAATGCGAAAGTAAAATATGTAGAAAAGCACTATGGAGAAGGGCGTGGAACAGGGAAAAAGATATTAAATCCGATTACTGAGATTTATATGGAAAAAGGCTCTAGTATGAATATAGAAACGGTTCAGATCGATGGTGTAGATCTTGCAAAACGTGTTACGAAAGCACAACTACAAGAAGATACAACTCTAACCATTACTGAGAAAATTAAAACCAGTGGCAAACAACAAGCAGATACAGACTTTGTAGTAGAATTACTTGGTGAACATGCCAGTTGTCATGTCACATCACGAAGTGTCGCAACAGAAAACTCTTACCAGGAATTTCGTTCTAACATCATAGGAGAAACAGTAAGCTATGCTCATGTAGAATGTGATGCGATTTTAAAAGATCGGGGAAGTGTCAAAGCCATTCCTGAGATCTATGCGAAACATGTCGATGCGAATTTAATTCATGAAGCAGCGATTGGAAAAATTGCTGGAGAACAGTTGATGAAATTGATGTCACTAGGACTCAGTGAAAAAGAAGCAGAAGAAAAAATTATAGAAGGATTTTTAAAATAAATGGGAAAAGTAAGAGAACCGAGTAGAAAAAGTTCTATCGAGAAAAAAGAACATATTATAGAAATCGGATTTCATATGATCTGTGAGAGGGGATATCACCATGTAAGTACCGTAGATATCGCGAAAAAAGCTGGAGTTTCCACTGGAATTATCTACCAATACTTCCAAGATAAACACGATATTTTACTGGCTGGAATTCGAAAATATAGTGATCTTCTTTACTCTTTTTTCTTCGATGTATTGAAAGAAGAAACAGACTTGCAAAAAGAGTTCTTTTCTGTAATTGAAAAAATATTAGAAGAGGGTATCCAAAACTATCGTGCAACCTTAGCCATCCAACAGGAATTAACTTCTTTGAAGTATCGCGATCCAGAAGTATTGTATTTACTTCAAGAAAAAGAAAAGGAAGTTACCAAAGCATTGGATCAGTTATTTTGTGAAAGAAAGATGCAAGTAGCGCATCAAAAAGAAAAAGTTCATTTCTTAGTTCAATTCATTCCGATGTTTTGTAGAGACTGTGTATTATCTGGGTCTTCCTTTTATGAAGAAGCAATGAAAAAGGAAGTACTAAGTATGGTGTTATGTCTCTTTGGAGAATGTAAACATTGTCAAAAGTTACGTGAAGAAGCGTAACTTTTTGTATAAAGAAATAAAGAATGTTCATGATAGTGTTAGGAGGAATGGATATGAAAGAGAAAGAAAATCGTAGTTTTGGATTAGTATTATGTCTTTTGCTTGGAATTTTAATTGGAAGTTTAGGAACTTACTATGTTCTTTCTACTAATTATACTAATGAATTAAATCAGGCAAAAAAGGAGTTAAATCAAAAAGAAGAAGAACTAGAGAAGTTACAAAATAAACAACAAGAAGAGGAAGAAGAGACTTTAAAAGAGATCACATCAGATGAGACAAAAAAGACTTATAATGAAGTATTGAATGGTGAAATGAAACCTGTACTGATTTATTTAAATCAGAAGAGTACAACTTATGAGAATCGATCTTTTACTGATGAAGAAAGAAAAGAAGCAACTTGTTATTATGTGAAAGATCGTGAAGAAGAAGATTTATTTGTAAATAAAGAAGAGAAGGAAAGTACCATTCTAAAAGAGAAGTTCAATCCGTTCGTGGTAGAATTATTTGGGGAAGCATTAGAGAGTGGAGAAGAAGAGATCACTTGTCAGTATGACTTAGAAAAAACAGATGCTTTATATAAAGTAACAAAAGTGGTAGAAGATACTGAAAAAGAACAAATAGAACTAACTTATGATGAATTAAATATAGAGAAATTAGAAGAAGTAGGAGAAAGTGATCAATTAGATTATGAACAAAGTGATGTTGTTGATCAATATCAAATTGTATTAAAGAAAGTAGAAGATCATTATCAAATTATTTCCAATAAAAAAATATAAAGAAATTGTCAAGAATGGAGTTTTTTTCAAGCATACCGTAAAGAAAATAGATGTGGTTATGATATACTAAAGAAAAAGGAGTGAGAATAGTGTATTATAAGACAAGACATTTTCTTTACGGTATTTTCTTTTTCTTGTGTATCACCATTGTATTACTGATTGGTATGATTGGGTGTTTAGAATGGAATTATGCCCATCAAGAAAGAGATCGTAATATTGTAGAATCTACGGAATGGAAGCAATTAGAAGAGAATCAATTGTTTTTAGGAAAGTCTTTTGTTTTTCTTGCACCTTATGTGAAGGAAGAAAGTATTTTATTTCCTATGATTAATTTAAATAGTGAAGAAGTAATTGCAATCAATGATGATCTAAGAGAGGCATATCAAACCTGTGTTTCGATGAAACAAGAGGGGCATGATGTGCACAGTAATTATGAATACACTGTACAAAATAATATTCTTTCTATCCTTGTGGTAACAAATATAGATGGCGTGAATTCTTATGAGACTTATGCCTTTCATTTAGATACCAGCAAGATTGCCAGTTATCAGACCATTTATCAAGAAGCAGGAATTACCGATCAAGAAATGATGAATCGTGTTGAGATTGCAGTACAAAACTATTATACAGATGTTTCTGAAGAACTCTCTTTTGATAGAGAACAATATGTTAGTGAAACTATGGAACGTTATACACAAGCTTTAGAACAAAATACACTGAAATATTATTTAGGAAAAGATAAAAAATTATCTCTTTATTTAGAGATGAGAACTCCAGGAACAGGTGAAATTCGTTATCAAATGGTGTCAATTTAAGAAGTGAAATACTTCTTTTTCTTTCTGTGACAAGAAAGTCACTTCAAGTAATAGAACTTGTAGTATAATAATAACAGAGAAGGAGGGATGTTAAGTGGAACGTTTTCAACCAGATATCAAACAAGGACTCACAGAAAAACAAGTAGAACAAAGAATACAAGATCAACTTTATTTTATTGATCATGCAGCAAAGACAAAAACGATTCCGGAAATTATACTCAGAAACTTAATCACTCCTTTTAACTTATTAAACTTATTTTTAGCGTGTGCGGTGATACTCAGTGGATCGTATAAAAATTTATTATTTATGGGAGTTGTTATTTGTAATACACTCATTAGTACGATTCAAGAAATTCATGCGAAACGTTTGATTGATAAACTATCGATTCTTGCGACAACCAAAGCAACTGTTGTCAGAGAGGGAAAATTACAAAAAATAGATATTCATGATCTTGTATTAGATGATATCATTCGTCTAGGCCGAGGAGATCAGGTTGTTGTAGATTCTATTATTCAAACAGGAGAAGTAGAAGTCAATGAATCTATTATTACTGGAGAAGTAGATCCTATTTATAAAAAAGAAGAAGAACTGATTTTATCTGGTAGTTTTATTACCTCTGGAAGTTGTTATGCGAAAGTAGAACATGTGGGTAGTGAGAATTATACTTCTAAAATTGCTACAGGATCTAAATATGTGAAAAAAGTAAAATCAGAGATCATGTTGACATTAAATAAAATTATTAAAGTCGTTTCTATTATTATATTACCCCTTGGTGTCTTGTTATTCTTAAGACAATATGGTCTTCATCATTCCCTCAATCAAGCAATTTTAAATACCGTTGCTGCGGTGATTGGTATGATCCCAGAGGGACTTGTGTTACTGACAAGTACTGTTTTAGCAGTAGGAGTTGCGAAATTAACAAGACATAAAATTTTAGTAGAGCAATTATACGGATTAGAAACATTAGCGCGAGTAGATACTATTTGTCTTGATAAAACAGGAACCCTAACAACAGGAGAGATGAGAATTCACGAATTAACTCCATATCGTAACCATACCAAAGAAGAAATGGACAAACTCTTGAACCTGCTAGCAACAAACTTCGACGATAAAAATACAACCATGGATGCGATAAAAAAAGCATATCAAACACCAATGGAACAAGAAGTCATCGCCCAAGTTCCTTTTACATCGAAAAAGAAATGGTCGGGAATTTCTTTTCAAAATCAAACAATACTTTTAGGAGCATTAGAATTTCTAGTAGAGAAGCCTTCTAAAGAAATGAGAACGACTGTAGAAAAACTCTCTAGTGATAGTCGTGTTGTTGTCCTTGCTACTTCTAAAGAGGATTTAAAAGAAAAAACACTACCAAAGAACATGGAAGTGATTGGATTTATTCAAATTCAAGATTCTGTTCGTAAAGAAGCAAAGAAGACATTGAATTATTTTAAAAAAGAGGGAGTAGATATCAAAATCATTTCAGGAGATCACGTCAAAACAGTGATGAGTGTGGCAAAACAAGTTGGTATTCTCGATTTAAAAGCAATTGACGCAACAGAATTAAAAGACGAAGAAAGTATTCAAAGTGCAGTAGAACAATATCAAGTATTTGGAAGAGTTACCCCAGAACAGAAACAGATGATGGTAAAAGCATTACGTGAAAACGGACATGTTGTTGCCATGACAGGGGATGGAGTCAATGATGTTCTTGCTCTTAAAGAAGCAGATTGTAGTATTGCTGTCGCAAGTGGTAGTGATGCTGCTAGAAATGTATCAGAAATGGTTTTATTAGATTCTAATTTTGATCGCCTTCCTAAAATATTAAATGAAGGAAGACAGATTATCAATAACATTGAACGTTCCGCTACTTTATTTTTAGTAAAAACAATTTATGCAACCTTACTTGCAATTTGTTTCTTATTTATCTCTCTTCCATATCCATTTGTACCAATCCAACTTACCTTAACAAGTGTCACTACAATTGGAATTCCTTCCTTTATCCTCGCTTTAGAGCCAAATAAAAAAAGAGTGAAGAAACATTTCTTCTTCAACATCATCAGTAAATCTATCCCGACAGCAGTCACCATTGTAGAAAGCATTTTAATGATCCTTGCTGTAGGAACACTCTTTCACTTTACAAGAGGACAATCCTCTACAATCTGTGTTTTAACAACAGGCTTTATCTCATTTATGTTGTTATTCCGTTTATGTTATCCATTTAACTTATTACGAGGTGTTTTATTTGGAAGTATGGCAATTGCTTTCTTAGCGGGAGCAATCGGACTCAACGAATTATTCTCTCTTTCCTTCTTGCCATTTGATAAACTGATATTCCTAGCTATTTTCATGTTACTATCTTATGAGATTTATATGTTGAATTTAAATTTATTCATGAAATTATATCACACCAAAAGATTTCAAAAAATAAGAGATTTTATTTCTTCCTAAAATCTCTTTTTTCATATTCTTTTTTTATATTTTATTTGAAAATGACACAGTATGGGAAAAATAGTCGTTTTATTCTATAAGGAGATTATGGTACAATGAGGTTAAGTTTGTTAGGAGGGTGAGAATCATGAAGATGGAGATTGTATTAGATGAAAGAAAATTAAGACAAGATGATGAACCTCTCGCTTCTTATTATGGGAAACTAGATCAGTGGTTTTCAAAGAGGAATGTGGATAAAGTTGATCAAGGAATCTATGTTGGTACAGAAGAGGATTGGAATACGTTTATGAAAGCAGGTTTGGAGTTTCCTAAATATCCATGGTTTTTAAGAATCGTTAAGAGTTGGTATTTATATGAGGATGGATTGGAAGAGGAGAATAAGGTGGATGCACTGGAGTCTTATAATCGAATTGTTAGACATAAGAATATGATAGATGATTTTGAAACATTAGAGACTTATGCGCCTATGAAAATGGAGATTGTATTAGATGAAAGAAAATTAAGACAAGATGATGAACCTCTCGCTTCTTATTATGGGAAACTAGATCAGTGGTTTTCAAAGAGGAATGTGGATAAAGTTGATCAAGGAATCTATGTTGGTACAGAAGAGGATTGGAATACGTTTATGAAAGCAGGTTTGGAGTTTCCTAAATATCCATGGTTTTTAAGAATCGTTAAGAGTTGGTATTTATATGAGGATGGACTGGAAGAGGAGAATAAGGTGGATGCACTGGAGTCTTATTATAGAATAGTTAGGAACCATGATTGATCTAATCAAGAACTAGAATAACAAAAAAACAAGTACATCGCAGTACTTGTTAATTTTCTAATGGTGACCTGTACGAGATTCGAACTCGTGAATGCTGCCGTGAAAGGGCAGTGTGTTAAGCCGCTTCACCAACAGGCCATGGCGCCTCAAGTAGGACTCGAACCTACGACCCCCTGATTAACAGTCAGGTGCTCTAACCAACTGAGCTATTGAGGCATAAATGGTGGGCCTGAATGGACTTGAACCATCGACCTCACGCTTATCAGGCGTGCGCTCTAACCAGCTGAGCTACAAGCCCATTTATGCGTCCTCTCGCATCCGTAATGACTATTCAAGTATACCTTATTTTTCATACTTTTGCAAGCACTTTTCGGAAAAAACTTAAAATTTCTGAAGTTTTTTCTCTCTCGCAATTTCCAATTACTAGAATATCTTATTATTGCGCAAAAGTCAATACCTAATTTTCTTGACTAAATAGGGAAAATCAATTACAATGAAATTAGAGTGAATGAATATTTACCCTAAAGATAAAATAGATGATGGAGGAATAATATGAATCAAATTTTTCCTTCCATAACACTTATTTTACTTGGATTATTTATAGGAGTTTTAGTAGTAATTGCGTTAAATAATTTAAAAGCAACTCGTACAAGTAAAAAAATAGAACAATTATTAGAACAAGCAAAAAAAGATGCAGAAAAATTAAAACGTGATTATATCTTGGATGCGAAAGAAGAAGCTCATAAAATAAAAATAGATACTGATAAGGAAGTAAAAGAAAAAAAGGCAGAAGTAAAAGAGTCAGAAGAACGTTTACTTCAACGTGAGAATTCTATGGATAGAAGGGATCAAACTCTTCAAAATCGTGAAAAGATGTTGGAAGAGAAAGAAGAGAACCTTTTGACAAAACAAAAAGAGATCCAAGATGAAATGAGTAAAGTGGAAGACATTAAAAAAGAACAAATTGAACAATTAGAAAAAATTGCTGGATTTTCCAAGAATCAAGCAAGAGATATGGTCTTGAAAAAAGTAGAAGACATGATGAGTTTAGAAATTGCTTCTATGATTAAAGATCGTGAAACAGAGGCAAAATTAGAGGCAGATAAAAAAGCAAAAGGAATTATTTTATCAGCGATGCAAAGATATGCCTCAGATGTTGCGAATGAACAGACAGTAACTGTCGTAACCCTTCCAAACGATGATATGAAAGGACGTATTATTGGAAGAGAAGGTCGTAATATTCGTACGATTGAAGCTGTAACCGGAGTAGATCTGATTATTGATGATACTCCAGAAGCAATTGTATTATCTAGTTTTGATCCACTACGTCGTGAGATTGCTCGTGTGACAGTTGAAACATTAATCAAAGATGGACGTATCCATCCAGCTCGTATTGAAGAGTTATATGATAAAGTTAGTGAAGATATGCATGCGAAAATTTTAGAATATGGAAATAATGCTTTATTCGAACTTGGAATTACAAAAGTAGAACCAGAACTTGTTGAATTAATTGGAAAATTACACTTCCGTACTAGTTTTGGTCAAAACGCATTACAACATTCTATTGAAGTAGCAAATTTAGCAGGTCTGATGGCTAGTGAAGTAGGAGAAAATGTTTCCCTTGCGAAAAGAGCAGGATTATTACATGATATTGGAAAATCTATTGATCATGAAGTAGAAGGTAGCCATGTAGAAATCGGTGCTGATATTGCTCGTAAATATCATGAATCAGATATTGTAATCAACGCCATTGAATCACACCATGGAGATACCGAAGCGAAGAGTGTGATTGCAGGACTTGTTGCAATTGCTGATACACTTTCTGCCTCTCGTCCTGGTGCTAGAAATGATTCTTTAGAAAACTACATGAAACGTTTATCTGAGTTAGAAAACATTGCAAATGATATTCCAGGTGTGGAAAAAACATATGCAGTACAAGCTGGTAGAGAACTTCGTGTCTTAGTAAAACCAGAAGAAATCAGTGACTTAGAAAGTTATAAAGTAGCTCGTGATATTAAAAATAAAATAGAAGAAGAAATGCAATATCCTGGTACAATTAAAGTAACAGTGATTCGTGAAGTAAGAGCAACAGAAGAAGCGAAATAAGCTTCTTTTCATTTGTGTTAATATTTGTTATAATGAGTTTAATAAGAAGGGTGAGATCATGAAAAAGGAAAGAGGATTTACATTGATTGAGTTATTAGTTGTTATATTGATTATTGCCATTATTGCTCTCATTTCCGCGCCGATTGTATTTAATCAAATAGAAAAGGCTAGAGTAGAGACGTTTCGTGATTCGATTAAAGGAATGATGAATGCAATTACTTATTATCAAACAGAAAATGAAATCTTAGATGGAGGTACTTACCAAGTTGGAAATGATAAGCTCATCCATGAAGGAACAGAATTAGAAGTAAGTGGTTCTGTGTTAGGAACAGGAACGATTGTTATTGATGAGAATAATCAGTCAACAATTAAGATTCAATATGATCGTTACTGTGCAACTGGAGATGTAGATCATATTGAAATTGAAGAAAAAGAATGTAATTAAAAACCTACTTCAAAAATGAAATAGGTTTTTGTATATCTTATTTAATATGGTCTATAATAGTAATATGGTGGGTAGTAGTAATTGTTATAATAGTATGGACGTGGCGTAAAAGCTGGTGCAAGTAATCCACCAGTGATTCCCCCTAAAATGAATGGACCTAGAAATCCAAAACGTTCTTGGCCTTGACTGGGTCTGCCTGGTCCCATTCCTGGTCTTGGTGGTCGATTTGGACCTGGATAACGATAGTCCATCATATTAGAATATGTTTGATAAGGATAATTCATAAAAGCCCCCCTTCAAAAATAGTATATGAAAAGAAAAGAGTGATGACACATGAAAGAAAAATTAGAAATATTAAGTAATACAATTGTATCTTATTCTTTAAAAGTAAAAGAAAATGATCGTGTTTTAATTGAAAGTGCTTATGAAGCCAAACCGTTATTAATCCAATTAGTAAAGGATATTTCCAAGGTAGGTGGAATTCCTGTTGTTCGACTAACAGATAGTATGATTGATGGGTTACAAAATGAACTTGCGACACTTTCTCGTGTTCCAGAAATGAAGGCTCAGGCAAAATACGATGTAGAACATTTTGACTGTTTTATTCGTATTCGTTATTTAGATAATGAGTATAATTCTAAAAATATTAAGAGTGAATATCGTAAAGCATTAGGAGATGCAACAGAAGAAATTCATCGTATTCGCATTAATGAAAGAAGATGGACGCTTCTCAACTATCCATCTGATTTAGATGCATTTAAAGCGAAAATGACTACAGAAGACTTTCAAAAGTATGCGATGGATGTCATGACAATTGATTATCAAAAAATGTCTGATATGATAAAACCTCTAAAAGAGTTAATGGAAAAGACAGATCAAGTACACATTGTTGGACCTAATACAGATATTACTTTTTCTATTAAAGGAATACCAGCGATTCCATGTTGTGGTACAGCCAATATTCCAGATGGAGAATGTTATACAGCTCCAGTACGTGATAGTGTAAATGGAACAATTACATATAATACACCATGTCCATATCAAGGAAATATTTATCACAATGTTTCTCTTACGTTTGAAAATGGTAAGATTGTAAAAGCAACTTGTGATGAAGATCAAGAAAAATTAAATGAGATTTTTGATACAGATGAAGGAGCTCGTTATGTAGGAGAATTCTCATTTGGTTTAAATCCTGAAATTAGAGAGCCAATGGGAGATATTTTATATGATGAGAAAATCATAGGAAGTATTCACTTTACACCAGGTAGTGCTTATCAGGATGCATTTAATGGAAACAAAAGCTCTATTCACTGGGATATGGTATTAATTCAAAGACCAGAGTATGGTGGAGGAGAAATTTATTTTGATAATGTATTGATTCGAAAGGATGGAAAATTCTTATTGGATGAATTAAAACCATTGAACTATGAAAACAATGACTGATCACACTTTTGTGTGACCTTTTTGCTATATGAAAATAATGAAATTACTATCTGTTTTCGACAATTTGTGATAAAAAGGTTGCAAAAAAAATTTTGCCGTGCTATACTTGGAATAGAAAATAGATGCTAGCCAGTGTAGTAATGTTTTCGATGAAGTGAGAGGAGGGTTTTTATGACATCAGTTGCACAAAGTTATCTCAAAGGGGCAATTTATACCTTTAACTTTCACTTCATATATTCAATCAAATCTTTTAAAACAAAAAAGTTGTTTTCGTTGTGGGAACAACTTTTTTCCGTGCTCAAATAAAGGAGAGAAGATATGAATAAGTTTTTAATTATGGTAATTGTTCCAGAAATTGAAATGAATTATGAAATTTATATTCCTAATAATAAAAAAGTGGGAACAATTAAAAAATATGTTTACCGTTCTATTGTGGAATTATCAAATGGTTCCCTAGAAAAAAAAGAAGAAGAAATGAAATTGATTGATCGAAACACTGGAAAAGAGTATCCGAATGATATTTATATCAAAGATACTAACATTAGAAACGGTAGCAAAGTAATTTTGTTATAGATGAGGGGAGGTGGAATGTATGGATTTAAAGATTAACTACAGTGAAACAATTTCTGTTGGAAATCAAGTTACAGAAAAAGGTGGTGAATTCCAAGACCTTTTAAATAAAGTTAAGAATGTAAATACAGAACTTCAAACTTATTGGGAAGGTAGTGATGCATCTAAATACTCAACTTCTGTAGCACAACAAGCAGAATATATGCAACAACTAACTAATACAATCAATGAGATTGGTGCATTCTTAGTTAAAGTAGGACAAGCTTATGAAGAAGCTGCTGAAAATAATGCAAATGCAATTAAAGGTTAATGGAAGGAGTGAAATCATATGGATTTTTCAAAATTATCATATAGTCAAGTACAATCTTTGGCTGAACAATTAAATAGTGCATCTTCACAAATGGAAAGTTTATTAACAGAAGTAAGAACACTTTTTGAAAAAATTGGAAATGATGATGTATGGAGTGGTACTGCTGCTTCTCAAACAAAAGAAACATTTGATACATTAAGTGCAAAATTTCCTGAATTTTCTCAAGCAGTGAATGATTGCTATAGATATTTGTTATCAGTAGTAGAAAACTACAAATCTGTGGATTCTATGGTTACTGGACAACAATAAGAGCTCAATGTTTGAGTCTCTTACCAATAGATATTATAGTTTGGTGTCTATTGGTAAGAGAGGGGTGGAAAAGATGGAAATTATGATTCATAAACAAGAAACAAGGCAAGCTGGTAATCAAATATCAGGTTATGTAGAAGATTTACAACAAGATATTCAGAAATTTGAATATTTAATGGAATCTATTAATACCGTATGGGAAGGTGCAGATGCTTTAAAATATATTAATTTAATGAAAGAAAAATATACACCTCAACTAGAACAGTTGAAAGATACATTAAAAGAGTATGGAGAGTATTTAACAAAAGTACCAGATGCTTATGATATTCTAGATGAAACTTTTTCTTCTAGGAAAATAAACGTGTAGGAGTTGGGATATGAAGATTTCTTATAGTCAAGTGGAAGGTTATTGTAATGAATTACATCAACTAGCAAAACATATGAAAGATTTAATTTATGATATTGAATCTACTAGTAATAAAGTTTCTAGTAGTGATACTTGGAGTGGACAAGCGGCGAATTATTATACACAAAAGATGAAAAAGTTGTGTAGTAATTTTGATGAGATGTTTACAGAGTTAGAAAACAGTGTGTTATATATGGCAAAATGTTCTGATGGATATCAGGCTATGGATAAAACTGTTGTCGCAGAAATCTGTAATAATTTAAATATTCAATCACCAAGTCTTAATAGTTCTAAGATTTTTTCTTAATTATGTCTTTTGAAAAAGTAAATGTAAATTCTTTAAAGCAAGCATTACAGTCCTGTAAAAATGCTTTAAAGACAAGCAAAATCAAAGAATTAGCAAGTGATGTTGCATCTGATAATAGTTGGCAAACAGATTCTAAAAATCAGTTGAAACAAGCTCTAAATACACTTGCGAATACAAGATATAAAGAACTAGAAAAGACTTTGGATAAATATATACAAGCTGCAAGTAAGATTGATCAATATCAAGATTTAGAACGTGAAAATAAACAGTTATTACAACAGAATCAGAGTTTAAATACAAAACTTTATTATACAGAATATTATAAAGAAAAAGAAGAAGGCCCTGATGGGGAAGACATTTATGTAACGCATTCTAGAAGAGTAAAAGACTATAGTGTTCAAAATAGAATGAATCAAATAGAAGAGAAAATAAAAGAAGAATGAATACTTTAAAAAATGAAGTATCTAATCAAATATAAAGGGAGGAAATATATATGAATTATGATAAATATTTACCAATTGGAACAGTGGTATTATTACGTGGGGGTACAAAGAAAGCAATGATTACAGGTTTCTGTACATTTGATAATGCACATCACGATAAGTTATATGATTATTCTGGATGTATTTATCCTGAAGGAATGTTATCTTCAAAACAAGTATTGTTATTTAATCATGAACAAATTGAAAAGATTTTCTTTTTAGGATATGTCAATGAAGAAGAAAAAGAATTTAAACCAAAATTGAATGAATTAGCAAAACAAGTAGAATCACAATTAAATAGTCAAAATCAAGGAGTATAAAGAACAAATAAATAGTAAGGAGAATATGTATGGGGAATATAAACAGAATTGATCTTAGTAAATTAAAGTCTCATAAGAGTACTTTCAATGCCCTAGAAAAAAGTTTTAATAATTCTGCATATTCTACTTTTAATTCTAGCTATATCAAAAGATGCTCCGATCCATATGTAACAAAAATGAAGAGTAATCTTACTCTTTTATATAATCAAATTAAAAAAGGTTATAGTAATATTGATTCATGGTGGACAAAATATAATCAAAATGCAGAAGGATTAGAAAAGAAACTATCTAATGAAGGAAATACGATTACTGAATATGGAATTAGAGCCTATGCGACGCATCTTCCAGAATTAAATGATTTTAAAATTCCTACTACAGTATCTTATGCAAGTGGTGGAATTCCTGGCGCTTTAAGTGGAGGTCTTTTCGCAAATCTTGGAACAGTATCAGTCAATGCCGATCCTTTTGCTGCTATTTATAGTGACTATAATATTCAAAATAATATCAAAGAAATGGTGTCAGATACCAATACAAAACAAGATAAAGAAGAAGCTGCGAGAATGGTAGGGCAAGGAATTGCTGTATCTTTGACACAAGCTTTATCACCTTCTTTATCCTCTTTTCTTACAACAGAACAACCAAAGAGTATCCTAGATCATGCATTAGATTTCCTTGGTGATCGTGCAGAAGATGTAGGAAACTTTATCAATGATGTTGGAGCTCAAGTGGGTGGTGCTGTCACTGGAATTATGGATGGAGTAGGATCTGCAGTTGAATTAATTGGTGAAGGAATTCTTCGAGATATCAATATTAAGTTGGAAGCTCTTAAACGTACTATGGCAACAATTACTACTTTTGGAACTTCAGCAATTAAAGGAATTGGAAGGGTGTTTGAAGGAGTAGTAGATTTCGCTGTTTCAGTAGAATCTATCATTTATACTCCTGTTTTTCAGATCGCTGACTTTATATCAGGTGGGAAATATAATTTCACGGAAATGTTTCATGAACAAACACAAGCTTTTATTGCCAATGATATGACTGAATCTATTGCTTCGGCAATTGGAAATACAGGAATAGGAAAAGCAGCGGGAAATTGGATGAAAGAAAATGCAGTTTTTTATGATCAAGTTAGTGCTTTAGGTGAAGGCGTTGGAGAAGTTGTTGGAATTTTAGGAATTTCAGCTTTAACCATGGGAACTGTGAATCCAGCCATTGTTGCAGGAGCTGTTGGATATGGAAAAGGTGTTCAAACTGCTTATCAAAATGGTGCTTCTTATGGAGAGGGAGTTCTTTCTGGTGTAGTTACTGGTGGTTTAGATGCAACAACTTATTATTTAGGAGGAAAAGTTGGTGGAGCATTTGGAAAAGCTGCTTTCGCCCCAATTGCAGGTACTGGTGCAAAAGTCACTCTTGGAAATGCTGGAATTCGTGTAGGAATCGATATGCTATTAGGAATAGGGGACTCCTTACTTCGTCCATTTACACAATTTTACCAAGATGGATATACCGATCCAGATGGAAACTATCATAGTTTTGAAGGAATGGATGTTTTTGAAAAATATCAGGTTATGTTCGAACAAACTGGAGGATTAGAAGGATTAGCTGTAAATGCGACATTAGGTGCAGGTTTCTCGACACTAGGTGAAGCATTTGATTTAAAGAGATTCTTTAAAAAGAATACAGCAAACGCATCAAATATTAAGGTCGTTCAAACAGACATACGAGCAAAAATGGATCGATATAATGAATTGTTGAATATAAAAAATTCTGATGATTATTTGTCATATATGGAAAATGCTAGAAAAGGATCCGTACAAGTGTTGAGACCTGAATATGAAGGTATAGAACAAGAATTTTTGAAGCTAAAGGATGAGTTATTAAATATTACATCAGAGGGAGTTTCGCAGGCATTTGAACCTAATATAGGTGTTGAGAAAGCAGATAGTGCATCTTCAAAAAGTGAGGGCCTTGACTTAAAGAAATTTTTTGCAAAGGAAAACCCTCAAAAAAGTATTATTAAAGAAGTAAGAAAGATCTCTCATAATTCTAAAGAAAATTTTGGAAATCAATTTTTAAGAACGCTATTATCTGGAGAAGAAATTCCTTCTTTAAAGAAATTGTCTGGAGCACAGTTAGATAAATTTATTAAAAAAGAAAAAATCCCATTTAAACAATTAGATCCACAGGTAGTGAAATCAATTACTATGATTTTAGATTCGCAGGGAGTACATAATTGGCTTGGCTCTGGGTATTTTGCAGATGCGCTTTCCAAATTAGATGCACGTGACTTTGCAGATATGACCGATAAAATAGATGTGAAAAATGCAATTCAGAATTTATGGTCAAAAGGAACACCTAAGAGCATAGAAAAGAGCTCTGTATTTAATGTCTTGAACCGTTTTGAAACAACTTCTGATTTATCCAATTATTTATATCCAAATGCAGTAAAGAAGTGGAAAGATGCTATTGAAACTATTCCAGAATTCGCAAATAGAGCTGATCAAATTGGAAAAACGCAACAACAAGTATTTAATAGATTAGATTATTATTTTAAAGATGTATGTGATTTTAAAGAAGGCAATTATGATTATATCGGGGATAGATATGTATTACGTGATCCAGAATTAAATATATATGATCAGTATGTGAAACCTGAATTTGGTAGCGAACGTTCTGGAAATTATTATGTACAGTTAAGCTCGGTATTATTGTCTAAGGAACGTCCTGATTTTTTAGATTCGATTTTAAGTGAAACAGGGCAAACGTCACTGAAAAAAAATCCAATAAAATCGGCACTATATTTAGATGCTAATTCATTTAATGATTCAGTAAGCGTTGGAGATACCTATAAATGTACTTATCGAATTAATGGAAAAATAAAAAAATTAGTGGGTGAAATTGATTATGATGGTATGATAGATTTTACGGATCGATATAGTGGCTGGATGAAAGACGCACAGTTAGTTGATTATGTGAAGATTAATCCAGAAATAATTAAAATAAGTGACAGTTTTGTTGACCGACTTTTAGAAGTTCGCTATGTGCGTGATGGAAAAGAATGTTTGGACTATTTTATGCCAACAGAATATTTGGGACAATCAGGTAATAAATCTTTTGATTTTACTAAGATAAAAGAAAAATTGAATTTATTTGATGATAGTGTTGATCAAAACAGTATTAAATTATATGTTTCTGGAAAATCGAAAATAGATTTTGAACATTTGGGCATTGATAAAAATAACCCATTATTTGTTTCTGAAGATATTGCATCTAGACGATATGGGGGAGATCAAGGACGCGTTTCTCAGATGTGTGAAGATTATGCAATAACAAGCAATAACCTAGAGGATATGCAAAAGATAGCAACTCAAGTTGTTCAAAAATATAATTTAACAAACCAAATGGATAATAAAGATTTATTTCAACTATCAAGTAAATTTGCATCGGGTGGTTGTCCGTATACTTCAATTTCTAATGCATTCTTAGATTGGTGTATTAAAAATGACATTCAAATAAAGGATCGTTTTGGATATGATATTGGATATTATACTTCAGATTCTTCTCTTTATAAAATATCTACGGATTTTGTCTCACTAGATTTATATTTGTCTTATCAGGGATTTACAAATATAGATGAGGCAATTAAAATAGATCATGATATGATAGGTTTGAATATGAATGAAATATGTGGTCCGAAGTTAGTTGACTTTTTTGAGAAAAGGGGTATTCATTATGAGGGATCTCATGAACTAATTGATTTGAATAAACCAATGACATCAGAATATTTGTATAATAAAATACTATCAGAGTTTGTTCAAGCTCGAAAAAAAGGCGAGTATTTAACCATTTGTTCAAGTGGGTTTGATTTAAAGGAAATAGGTGCTACTCAGCAGTCAAGTTATAATGTGGATGGTGCTTTGAAAAATACAGTAACAAATGGGCAAGTAATGGAAAATATAGGGGGTCATGCTATGTTGATAACCGATATTACGAAGGATGGCAAAGTAATTGTATCTTCTTGGGGTGGAAAATATGAATTTTTATTAGATAGTATCACGAGTGGAAAAAATAAAAATTATGGAAAAAGCAATTTTGTTGAATTAGTCAAATATAAATTTAGCGAGTAAAGGAGCGTGATAATATGTTATATCAATACAGTCCCTCTTCTTATTATGAAAGGGATATGAATAAATTAACTCTTTCTGATCAAGAATTCGTAGATTGTCAAGTAAAATATCGAGCAGCAATTGAAAAAAAGTTAAAAGAAAAAATAAATTTTCAAGAAATTGATCGTGAGATGGAAGAACATCAAGTACCTATCATTAATGATATGGATTATAATTTTTATCATAAATTTTCTACTTTAGATAGTAAGTATGTCTTTTTACGAAATAATTACCATATAGAACGATTAGCGCCTGAAGATCTAGAATATTTACAAGCATGTTTAAAAAATAATCAAGAGTTAAGTGATGAATTTTTAAAAAGAACGTTTGAAACGGTTTTATATGAAACTGGTGATCTAGCAATGTTAGGAGTACCATTAGATGAAAATGTGGTTCCTGCAAAAAGTCTTATGTTTGAATTTGCTTGTAGTTATGCAGATGTTGAAGATATGAAAGTATTTACGTATATTTTAAATTATTATGACGAACAATTAAAATCAAAACTTATGGGTGAAATTGAAAAATTATTTCAAGTTCCTACATCCATTCATTTATATAATGGATATGGTGATGTTTTTAAAAAAGATGGCAACTCTATTTCAGTTTAACAAATTTTAAAAAAGGGGTGACAAACCAATGCGGGTTTCAATCATTAAAGCAAGAAATATTCGAGAATTAATACTACCAAATGTAGTAGAAGGTAGTTATTGGATTACAGATATTGATTCTAGTGGGATACAAAGAAATTTAATTTCGATAGAAGCAGATAATGGAAGATGGAAACTGATTAGTAATCATGATATTTATTGTATTTCTAATCAAGGACGCTTAGATTCCGTTTATTTAGAAGAAGAGAATTTCTATAACATTAAAAATAGTGTAGAAAATAAAACCCTTCTTCTTTACTGTTCTGCTATGACAAATCATTATGACTATTACAATATCTCACCCTATATGGACCAAGGAATTCTTATCGGGAATAGTAATCGATGTCTGATTCAATATCAGAGATTGGATCGAGAAGCATTATTTTTAAAGAGAGTGGATTATCATTTTCTTTTGGTAGATAATCAATTTCCATATGGAGTTTATGTAAATGATGTTCGTGTTTTAGGAAAGAAAGAATTAAAGATCGGGGATGTTGTATTTGTTCTTGGTATGAAGTTTGTTTATCTTTCTTTAGAAGATCAACCAAATCAGTTTTCATATTATCTTGCGATTTCTAAGTTAAAAAATAATTTTATATCTGTTCATCTACCGCAAGTTGCACTTCCTCAAAAGGAATTAAAAGAGGCTATAGAAGATACAGAAGAAGTAGAATATCCACTTTATGATGAGAAGGAATATTTTCACCGTACACCACGTTTTGTCTCTACGATTGAACCGTTGAATGTTCGTGTGGATCCACCACCAGCAAAGGTAGATGAGAAAGATAAATCTTTATTATTAACGATTGGTCCTATGATTACGATGTCTATGACTTCTATGGTGATGGGATATACTGCTTTAAATAACGTGTTGAATGGAAATGCAACTTGGTCTAGTGCGATGCCTTCTTTGGTGATTTGTGGAGCAATGTTCGCAAGTGTTTTTATCTGGCCAATGTTTAGTAAGTGGTATGATAAGAAAATGCGTATTCAACAGGAAAAAGAAAGACAAGAAAAGTATCAAAAATATATTGAAAGTAAGAAACAAGAGATTATTAAAGCAAAAGAAGAACAAGCGGGTATTTTAACAAATTTATATCCATCTAGTAAGACTGCATCGGAAGTGATTCTTGGAAAGTATACTACTTTGTGGGAACGTAAAATAGAAGATAATGATTATTTATGTGTGAATTTAGGAATTGGTTCTTTTCCAATGAAGATTGATATTAAATATCCAGAAGATCATTTTTCTATGGTAGAAGATAATTTGAAAGATATGGTATCACAATTAGGAAAAGAGAAAAAGATGCTTTCTAATGTTCCAATTGCCTTTTCTTTTTTAGAATATTTTATTAGTGGATTAATTGGAGAAGAGACAATTCGTCAGGAATATATGAAACGTATTTTGATTCAAATTCTAGCATATCATGGGTATGATAATTTGAAGCTCATTATTTTGACTGATGAGGAACATGCTTTAGAATGGAATTATTTAAAAGAATTACCACATTTATTTACTGATGATCGTACACTGCGTTTCTTTGCGACAAATAATGATGAGTATAAAGAAGTTTGTTATTATTTAGATAAAGTATTTACAACAAGAGTAGAAAAGAGTGGAAATGCAGAGCCAAAATTAACAGATTATAACCAGATTTATTTGATTATTACAGATAGTTTTAAAAAAGTAAGAGAATTTGATGTAATGAAACATATCTTAGATCATAAGAAGAATTATGGATTTTCTCTTTTGATTCTAGATCAAAAAATTACGAATTTACCGGAACAATGTACTACTTTTATTCAATTAAATCAGACAAATGGAGAATTACATACAAGTAAGAATATGAATCAACCTTATTTCTTTGAGATTGATTTTAAAGATACGATTGATTATGATGCTTGTGTAGAAAAACTTGCGAATATTCCAATTGAGTTTGATTATAATCGAGAAGGGTTATTACCAAACAAATTAGGATTCTTAGAGATGTATGATGTTGGAAAAGTAGAACAATTAAATTCTTTATCAAGATGGAAGACGAATAATCCAATGTTGAATTTATCTGTACCTGTTGGGATTGGTAAAAATGGGGAAAAGATTAGTATTGATTTACATGAGAAGTATCACGGACCACATGGGTTGATAGCTGGTATGACTGGTAGTGGTAAATCAGAGTTTATTATTACTTATATTTTATCTATGGCAATTAATTATCACCCTTATGAAGTACAATTTATTTTGATTGATTACAAAGGTGGAGGATTAGCGCTTGCTTTTCAAAATCAATCTTTAGGATTAAAATTACCACATTTGGTGGGAACGATTACGAACTTAGATAAAAACGAGATTCAAAGAAGTTTGGCTTCTATTGAATCGGAATTAAAAAGAAGACAAGCTTTATTTAATGAAGCAAGAGAAATCTCTAAGGAAAGTACGATTGATATTTATAAGTACCAAAGAATGTATCGTGAACATTTAGTAAAAGAACCTGTTTCTCATTTATTTATCATTAGTGATGAGTTTGCTGAGTTAAAGAATCAACAACCTGAGTTTATGGATCAGTTGATTAGTACAGCACGTATTGGACGTAGTTTAGGTGTTCATTTGATTCTTGCGACACAAAAGCCAAGTGGAGTGGTTGATCCACAGATTTGGAGTAATACGCGTTTTCGTGTTTGTATGAGGGTACAAGATAAGTCAGACTCAAATGAAGTGATTAAATGCCCAGATGCTGCTTATTTAAAGCAAACAGGTAGGTTTTACTTCCAAGTCGGATATAATGAGATCTTTGTTTTAGGACAAGCTGCTTGGGCCGGAGGAAAGTATGTTCCAGCGAATAAAGTAAATAAGTCTTTGGATACTTCGATTCAATTTATCGATAATATTGGTTATCCAACTAAGACTGTAGAGACAAGAGAAAAAGTTGTAGTAAGTACTCCATCGAATGGAGAAGAGTTATTAAATTTAGTGAAATATTTAGCTTCTTTAGCAGAAAAAGAAAAGATTGTAACAAAGCCACTTTGGTTAGATAAAATACCTACTGATTTAAAATTAGAAACATTGTTAAAGAAATATACACATCAAAAAACACCATATCAACTAGAAATCATTGTAGGAGAGTATGATGTTCCAAAAAGACAGGAACAAAAAGAGTTTATTGTTCCTCTTTATCAAGGTAATGTATTGTTATACGGAGCGAGTGGTTCAGGAAAAGAAAACTTTCTCACTACTATGATTTATTCTTCATTCCTAGAATATACTCCTGAAGATGTGAATTACTATATTGTAGACTTTGGTGCAGAAACACTAAAGATGTTTACAAGCTCACCGTATGTTGGTGATATTGTTACTTCTAGTGATGAAGAGAAGGTTAGAAATTTATTTAAGATGTTAGATCAGACAATGGAAGAAAGAAAACGTTTATTTTCTGATTATGGTGGAAATTATCAAGAGTATTGTAAAAATAGTCAAAAACCTGTTCCTTGTATTGTTGTTATGATTAATAATTATGAAGCATATCAAGATGAATATGGTGAATTTGATGATGAATTGATTGTATTAACCAGAGAGTGTACGAAATATGGAATTTATTTCTTAATTACAGTCAATACACCAAATGGAATTCGTTTTAAGCTTCGTCAGAATTTCTCATTTATTTACTCTCTACAACAAAATAGCGAAGATGATTATACAACGATTTTAGGAAATGTTCATAAGACATATCCAACAAAAGCATTTGGTAGAGGAATTATGAAGTTAGATGAGATTTATGAATTTCAGACAGCTTTTGTCACGGATAGAGATGAGATTAGTAAAGTAGTAAAAGAAACTTGTCAGAGTCAAAAAGAACAGTATCAAACAAAAGCAAGATCTATTCCTGTCTTACCAGAGAAAGTTACATATGCGATGTTGAAAAATGAACGAGTTAATAAACATCAAATTGCTCTTGGAATTGATAAAAATACCTTAGAGCCAGTTCGTTATTCTTTCATCAAAAATTATGCGACTTTAATTTCTGCACTAGAATTAAATACACTTCATAATTTCATTACTATGTTAATTCGTCAGATTGATGCATTAGGACAAGAACAAGTAATTGTCATTAATGCGGAAGATGATACGTATGATATTTCTTCGGAAAAAGTACAGTATATTGATCAGAAATTCAATGAGATTTTTGAAAGCTTTACCAATTTCTTACAACAAGAAAAAGATGCTTTTGAAAAGAATAATTATGATAAAAGTATTTTCCAAGGTAAAAAACCATTTACAATCTTTATTATCGGAGTAGATTCATTTAAAAATAAATTAAATGCAGATAATAAAACAAAGTTTGGTAATTTATTTACACTTGGAAAAGATCTAGGAATTGTTTCTTTCTTATTGATTGATACCATTGATAAGATTAAGAAAATTGAATTTGAACCTTGGTATAAGAGTGAAGTCAATAATAATTTTGGAATTTATCTTGGTAATGGTATTAGTGAACAATTTAGTATTAAAACAACACAAAAATTAGATGAGATGAAGAAAGAAGTTCCAGATGGCTTTGGATTTGTAATTAAACGAGGAAGAGTTCAATATGTAAAATTCTTAGAAGAGTTTGATGAGAAGGAGATATAATTTCCTTCTCTTTTTCGTAAAGTTAATGTTAATTTTTACTTATGAAAATTGAGGAATAATAGGGAAAATGATATCATGTAGATGAGGTGAAAAGTTATGAAATTGATTTATGTCCATCATGCGGAAAGAGATGTTTCTTCCAATGTAGAAAAACAAGAGCAAGATATTACAGAAGCAGGTATGAAAGAAGCTTCTTTACTTGCTGAAAAATTAAAACAACTGAAAGTGACAGCAATCTATACATCTCCTTATTTACGTTGTAAACATACTGCTGAAATTCTCAATCAGTATATCCAAGTGCCTATTTATGAAGAGCCACGTTTTAACGAAATGGATAAGAATGAATCTTGGAAAGAATGTCAAGAGAGAAATATGGAGGCAATTGATGATTTAATAAATACTTATCAAGAGGATGATGATCTTGTTATTTGTGTTACAAGTGGAGTCAATTTATCAGCTTTTATCTTTTATTTTACAAAAATAAAAGCAAGTAATGAGAATCCATGGATACAAGCAGTAGCATGTTCTCCAGTATTATTTTCTATAAATGATAAAGTACTTTAATGAAAGAGCAAAAGATTTAAAATGAAAAAAGAATTGTGGTTAATTTGGAAAAGCCCAAAGACGAGAAGAGGGTATAAAATTGGAGTTTTAAGTTATGATCAAAAGTATTATTCTTTTCAATACGTTGATCCAGAATTGAATGAAGCAAGAAATGATGGTTTTCGCTTCTTCCCTGGATTTGATGATGTGAAAAAAATTTATACAAGTGAGAGACTGTTCACAAATATAAAAACAAGATTACCAAATTCAAAACGAAGGGATTATTTAGAAATTTTAAATTCCTATAATTTAACGAGAAATGCTACAGAGTTAGAAATATTAGAAGCAACTCGTGGTCGATTAATAACAGATAATTATGAGTTTGTCCCTTCATTTCATAAAGATAAAATAGAATTTGATGTGGCTGGAACAAGACACTGTTCTGATATAAAACTGTGTCGAAATCTCATTCATATTGATGATAGATTATTGTTTGAAATGGATGATACAAATCCATATGATGAACATGCGATTAAAATTATCCTTCACAAAGATGGTAAGAATTATCATTTAGGTTATGTTCCTAGATATTATGCAAAAGAATTAACGGAGTTGTTAAAAAGCAATGTCAAATATTCCGCTTTAGTTGCAAGTCTTAATTTTGAAAGTCAATTCAATGATGAATATATCACGGTAACAGTAAAATTGATTTTTGATACAAATTAGAATCACTATCTTGGTATCTGAAATCAAACAGAATCTAAATATCACTTAAGAAACAGATCATATCTGTTTTCTTTTTCTCATATATTAAAATGGGAGGTCATTATGAAACGATTCTTTGAAGCGTTAGGATTTGTGTGTTTAATCTGTTTTAGTTTCTTTTATACAGAAAAAACAATGGATGTTGTAAAAGAAGTCGATGAGATTATGGTTACTCTGAAAGAACAAGAACAAAAATACCAAGTACCAGCAGAAAATGCTTCGATTGATGGCGATATCATTACTCCTGGTATCTCTGGTAAAATAGTCAATCGAAAAGAAAGCTATGAACAGATGAAACACTATGGAAAGTTTTATCCTAGCTTACTCAAGTATGACAAAGTATCTCCTGAAGTAAGTATAAAAGATAGGTATGATTTATATGTTCGCAGTGGAAATCCAAATATAAGACAAGTGAGTTTATTATTTTTAATAGAGAAAAATACAGAGATTGATTCTCTTATTTCTATTTTGAAAAAAGAAGAAATTGGTGCTACTTTTTTTATTGATGCGAATTGGCTCAATCAAAATCAAGAACGATTAACAGAACTGACTGAAACATACACCATTGGAAACTATAGTATTGGTGGCGATTATGAACAAGATTCTTTCACGTGGATGAATACCATTATCAAAAGAATTGGTGGTCAAAAACAAGGCTATTGTTTAGTAACAGAAAAGAATCCAAGTGCTTTAAAACATTGTACACAAGAAAAGAACTATACCATATATCCTAGTATCATTGTAAAAGAAAATCCCTATACCGAAATCACTTCACAAATAAAAAATGGAAGTATTATTTTACTTCCATCTCATCAACAAGTAAAAGAAGAGTTAAAAACAGTCATTACATATTTAAAACAAAAAGGATATCAAATCGTTACTTTAGAACAGATGTTAACAGAATAATTATTTTCTCGGTCGATTTTCCGTATGTTGTTTTTCAATCTCTTGAATTAGTGGAATTTGTTCTGGTAGTTTTTGTGATAATTCTCTTAAAAATGCTTCTTTAGAACGTCCATAGTCCTGTTCTAATTGATAAAAGGAACCATGTGTCGAATAATCCATTAACATAAATATTAAAGTCTCCTCTGGAATTGGAGTCTCTAAAAGTGTTTCTTTTGTTTCTGGCTCTATGTTTGCTGTTGCTAATTGTCTTTCTAATGTTTCTAAGGTGATTGGGTTAGATAATTTTAAATGTTCATCTTTGAAATAATATGGTAATTCTTGTAATAGTTGTTCTGTCTTTTTTCCCTTTTCCATATCTTTTTTCATGCGAAGTAAGATCTTCTCAGGAAGTTCAAAATCTTCATCGGCATGTTTTCGAATCACTTCTTTTACACCAATGTATAAATTTTTTAAAGAAGGATCTGCTAGAACAAAGGGAATAAAGTCAGCGGTAACATACTGTTCAATTTGTTCTTTTGTTGTTTTAAAGCGCATCGCTGTCTTTGTTAATCCTTGTTGATTTTGAATCATGTAATTCGCAATTCTTATAATTCTCTTGCGTAATTGTTCTTTCTTCTTTGTAAAATGAATTTCTTTTGCTTTCATACTTTTCCTTTCTAGAATTTCATTCTATCACAAAAAAAAGTATGTTACAATATTACTGGCGGTGGTAATATGCAAAAAATAGAATTACTTGCACCTTGTGGAAATATGGAAAGTTTTTATGCAGCTTTATTAGGTGGTTGTGATGCAGTTTATTTAGCCGGTTATGAATTTGGTGCTAGAAAATATGCAGGAAACTTTTCAATGGAAGAATTACAAGAAGTGATTAAGGTTGCGCATTTATATGGGGTAAAAGTCTATATTACTGTAAATACAATGATTTATGAAAGTGAAGTTGTGTCTTTTCTTCATTATATTGATGAACTGGTTCTCTTTCACCCAGATGCTCTGATTATTGAAGATATTGGCATGTTTGATCTAATTCATCAACGTTATCCGGATATAGAACTTCATGCTTCTACCCAAATGCATCTTCATAATCAGTCTGGTGTCCAGTTCGCAAAACAAATTGGTTTTCAAAGAGCAGTGATCGCAAGAGAAACACCAATTGAAGAAATCAAAAAAATCAGACAAGAAGTAGATCTTCCTTTAGAAGTATTTTGTCATGGTGCTTTATGTATTAGCTATTCCGGGCAATGTCTTATGTCGAGTATGATTGGAGGAAGAAGTGGAAATCGAGGTACCTGTACCCAGTGTTGTCGTCTTCCATATCAGCTAGAAACAGAGTCTGGAAAACAAATAGACCAAGGATATTTACTCAGTACCAGAGATTTAAATACGCTAGAATACATTGGTGAATTGATCGAAGCAGGAGTGGATAGTATCAAAATAGAAGGGAGAATGAAACGTCCTGAATATGTTTACTATGTTACTTCTTTATATCGAAAAGCAATTGACTCTTACTTGCAATTTCAGCAAGTAAAAATAACAGAGGAAGAGATCAAAAACCTAAAAAAGATTTTCCATCGAAAATTTACTAAAGGATTCTTATTTCACGATCGTATGGATCATTTTTCGAATCCAGAAAGACCAAATCATATCGGTATTCCTGTAGGAAAGGTCATTTCTTTTCATCATTCTACAGTCCAGATAAAACTCAGTGACTCTGTTCAAATTCACGATGGACTTCGTATCTTAGGAAAAAAAGATGTAGGAACTGTATTAAATGAATTTTATAGAAAGAATCAAAGAGTTTATGAAGCAAAAAAGGGTGAGATCATTACTTTCAAAATTCATGGAAGTGTTTCGATTGGAGATCAAGTAGTCAAAACGACAGATGCTGCTTTGATGCAGGAAATCCAACAATATTTAAAAGAGTCAAAGAGAAAAGTTCCTATCATGGGAACTTGTATCTGCCACATTGGACAACCCCTTCAAGTGACAGTCACAGATCAAGAACACACCTTAACCATTACCTCAAAAGAAGTGTTACAAAAAGCGAAGACGAGAGCTGTAACAAAGCAAGAACTCAAACAAAAACTCGCGCAATTAAATGATACAGTTTATACATTTCATGAGTTAAAGGTAGTGGGAGAAGAGGGATTTATTCCGATGTCTAAGATCAATGCTTTTCGAAGAGAGATAGTAGAACAGTTGAATCAAGTTCGTTTAGAAAGGAAAGCTCATCAAAAACAGGTTTATCAAAGAGAAAGGATCGAACATCAAGAAAAACAGGTATACAAAACAGGATTGTTTTACGAAGAAGAAACTTACCAAAAGGATCAGAAGAAGTTTGAGCAAGTTTATTTAGAGGAACCTCTTTATCAGAAGTATTGTCAAGATTCTAAGGTTATTTTAAAATTAGATTCTGTTATGACACAGTATCCAGCATGCGAAAACACGGTGTTAATTTCCGAGTATGGAAGTCTGATGCATTATTCTAACTTTATTACAAATCATACTTTTAATATAGCGAATTCTTATGCAGTGCGCTTTCTAGAAGCAATGGGAGCGAAAAGAGTTACAGTATCTCTAGAGTGTTCAACGGAACAAATAAAAGATATCTATGAAGCATATCAAAAGCGTTATCAACAAGTTCCACCACTCGAAGTAGTAATTGAAACCAGACCGCTTGTTATGACATTAAAATATCCTTTATTAAAACAATATGGACAAAAGAAGGGATTCTTAGTTCAAAATCATGAGAAATATCCTGTTTTACAAAAAGAAGAGATAACACAAATTTATTTTTCAAGAGAAATCCAAAGAAAGATTCCGGAAGGAATTTCCCTTACAACTCGCGTGGAAAGATAAAAAAAGACTATACTTTTCCTTCAATTTATACTATAATAAAAAACAATTTGGTGGTGGTATTTTGTGAAAAAGAGCTTGCCAGTGATTTTACTTAGAGGATTGGTATTACTTCCTCATGCAGAAGTAAGATTTGAATTTGAACAACATCAAGCCAAGAATATGATTGATATTGCAGAACTATTTCACGACAATCAGATTTTTGTTATGAATGGTCCTGATCAATTTGAAGAAAATCCAGTGTTAGATGATATCGCAAGGATTGGCGTTGTTGCCAAAATATTAAATAAAGTAGAACTTCCAAATGGAAAGATTCGCGTTGTGATGCGTGGTGAGAAAAGAGCCTGTATTCTTGAGTTTCTCCATCAAAATCAAAATGGAGAAATGGAAGTCTTTATTGAGACGGATATAGAAACGAAAGTAGAAGATGCGGAAACTGCAATCTTATCAGCAAAATTAAATCGGGAATTAGATCATTATTTAGAACTCATTCCTTATGTCTCTAATAGTATTGTCGAAAAAATTAGAACTTCTTCTAATTTAAGTGTTGTTACTGATTTAATTGCTGCACATTTACCACTCACTTTTGAACGATTAAAAGAATATTTATATGAGTGTAATCCAAAACTGAGAACAGAAATGATTTTAGAAGATATTTATCGTGGAGAACAAGCTTATGAATTAGAAAAAGAAATTGATACAAAAGTAAAAAATGAGATTGATTCTAATCAAAAAGAATATTTAATTAAAGAAAAAATTAAAGTCTTGAAACAGGAACTAGGAGAAGATCAAGACGCTAAGGAAGAGACAGAAGAGTTACAACAGCAAATTGAACATTTAGATGCTCCAGAAACGATAAAAAATCGCTTAAGAGAAGAAATGAAACGCTATTTAAAACTACCACAGATGAGCCCTGAGTTAGGAGTGATTCGAACGTATATCGAGTGGTTCTTGTCTCTTCCATGGAACACATATACAGAAGATGAAACGGATTTAAAAGAGGTGAGAAGACGATTGGATGCTTCTCATGCGGGGTTAGAGAAAGTAAAAAATCGTGTGATTGAGTATTTGGCGGTCAATCAAATGACGAAGTCTTTAAATGGTCCTATTATTTGTTTTGTAGGACCTCCAGGAGTAGGAAAAACGACACTTGCGATTTCTATTGCCAAAGCGATTCATAAAAATTTCGTAAAAATCTCTGTTGGTGGCGTGAGTGATGAAGCAGAGATTATTGGCCATCGTAGAACGTATGTTGGAGCTTCTCCGGGAAGAATTATCAGTTCTATGAAGAAAGCGAAGAGTTGTAATCCACTGTTTTTAATTGATGAGATCGATAAATTAAATAGTAATTATCGTGGTGATCCAGCAAGTAGTTTACTAGAAGTATTGGATCCAGAACAAAATAAGACATTTGTAGATAATTACTTAGAAGAACCTTATGATTTATCCCATGTTATGTTTATTTTAACTGCGAATTATATTGAAAATATTCCAGAAGCATTGAAAGATCGTTTAGAGATTGTAGAACTATCTGGTTATACAGAGTATGAGAAAGTCGATATTGCAAAAAAGTATCTTTTGAAAAATATTTGTAAGAAGCATGGAATTCATCGTAATAAGATTAAAATTAGTGATGCGATGATTTTGAAAATTATTCGTGGTTTTACTAAAGAAGCAGGTGTTCGTGAATTAGAACGTCAACTTTCAACGATTGTCCGTAAAATAGTAACGAATATGGTTATGACGAGAACAGTAGAAGATGTTTATATTGTGGATAATCAGATGATTTATGAATATTTAGGAAGAGAGAAGTATCTGTTTTCTAAAATTGAAAAGAAACAAATTGGTGTGGTGAATGGTCTTGCTTATACCAATTATGGAGGAGATACTTTACCAATTGAAGTGACCTATTTTAAGGGAAATGGGAATTTGGTATTAACAGGTTCTTTAGGAGATGTGATGAAAGAAAGTGCACGGATTGCTCTTTCTTATATCAAGTCAGAAGCAGAGATGTTTGGAATTGATGAGAAACTATTAGAAGAAAATGATATTCATATTCACGTTCCAGAAGGGGCTGTCAAAAAAGAAGGACCAAGTGCTGGAATTGCCCTTACAACCGCTTTAGTCAGTTCCTTTACTGGACAACCAGTTAGTGAGAAACTTGCGATGACAGGAGAAATTACTCTTCGTGGCGAAGTATTACCAATTGGTGGACTCAAAGAAAAAGCAGTTGGAGCAGCACGAAATGGAATTACAAAAATTATTATTCCAAAAGATAATCTAGGAGATTTAGAAGAAATTCCAATGGAAGTAAGAAAACAGATTAAATTTTATCCAGTAAAAGATTTTAAAGAAGTATTTGAAATTGTAAAGATGACAAATCAGAAACAAATGAAAATGAATTTCAATGTGTAAAGAGCAACCTTGCTCTTTATTTTTTCGTTGAAATTTGATATGATTAAAAAGATAGGAAAGTAGGGAAATGATATGGATGCGACGAAGAAAGCAATTATAAATAATGAATATGATTATTCGAATGTGTTACCAACGGTTGAATCCATTCGTTATATGGTAGAGTATTGTAGCGATATTTATCAACAGTTTTTACAATTAGTAGAAAAAGATGAAGAAAAGAATTGTCAATTTCGTGAAGAATATCGTAATTATGAATATCGAAAAGATTTTAATAGTGGATTTTATGTTTTCATTAGAGAAAAAAACTCACAAAATATTTCTTGTGATGATAAAGAAGATTTTATTGCGGCAATTGAGGATGGGAATTTAAAACAGGTATCTAGTATTTCTATTCGATTGGAATTGCATTTTAGTAAAGGAAACAGTTATCGTTTAGAATCACATAAAAATGTATTTTTAATTGCATTTGAGCCATATTCTATTCGTTTTTCCCGTCAATCAAATTTTAAAGACGAGAATATGGATCAAATTGAAGAAAGTATTCATACAATATTTAAATCATTTACGATTGCCAATACAGTATTTTGTGATAAGCGTAATTAGGAGGAGTACAGATGTTAGAATCTCAAGAGTTTGAAGTGTCTAATAAAATTATTACTGACGAAGCATTAGAAAGTATTTTTGATTTGATGTGGGAAGAAATGGAAAAGTTAAAAAAGAAATATCATCAAGAACAAATTCAAAATAAAGTATTACTTCCTGAATATCAAACATGGACAGTAGAAAGATTTAGTGGTAAATTGCAGTTCTCTGTTGAGTTTAAAAATAAAACGACAATGAAATATGACTACTATCAAAGCTTTTCATCTGTTTTTCGTACTCAAGCACAGAAAATTTCATACATATCTGTTTATTACACTCTTGATTATAATAGGAAAAGTCCTCAACAATCAACAAAATTTGTTACTCATCACCTTACGATGCATATTTTTGAGGATAAGTTGCTTATTAATTTTCGGCTTGATGAGGATGATCAAGCTACTATGCTTCCCGTTTACCAAAAAATAAAAACAATGTTAGAAGAAGCACCAGAAAGATATGATCATATTATTATAAAGAAAAGTTCTATTTTAGCAAAGATAGGTTATAGTAAAGCACTTGTTGTTTCTATGGTTTTATTTGGGTTACTTACATTTATTCCAGTAATTAGAGAATTGTATGCGACAATGTATATTGGTTATCCGATTGCGGTATTATTATTTAGTTTTCTAATTAGTTCCTTTTTTACAGGAAAAGTAGAACGATTATATGAGAGTATTGTTCCCAAAAAAACTTATGTTGGATATAGCAGAGATCGCGGGACAAGTATTTATAAAGATGATATAGATGATTATAAAAGTAAAAGTGAGATATTAATTGGGAAAAATGCGAATAATATGAAGAATCGAAAAGAGATTCAAGAATTAGAAGAACAAGCTAAGAAAAGTCTTCCATTAGAATTAGGAGTATTACTTGTTTTATCTATTGTTGTAGTAGGAATTGGAATGATATTGTAGAAGAGATTAGGTGAGAGTTATGAGAAAGAGTGATTATATTAACATAATGTTACCATGGGGGGGGGCAAATTAGATAAAGACTCTCTATCTTTTTTGTACTTTAATTGGAAAGAAAGCTATTTTCATTGTGGAAATGGCTTTTTTTCGTAGTGAAAACTTTGCTGAATTATAGCGAATTAGTAGGATAGAAAATGAAAAAAGGTATGTTAAAATAAAAAAGAATAGGAGTAGAAGAGAAGATGAGAAAACTTTTCAAGTCATCGTAGAATGGGATGCATCTTAGGACTTTAATGAAACAAATATGAAGAAAGAAATATCGATTACTTTGACTTATGAACAGAGTGATGGAGGAGTACCAGTGACTCCAACATTTGTTCCAGAATATGTCAAATTTGCTTGTAATTATGGCAGTAAAACAAAAAAGGCCACTGTTACATTTCTTGTTAGTTATGATGCGGTAAAAGTAACGTTTAATGGTGCAGAAGTTGAACCAAGTAGAGTGAATGGTAAATATAAATATACTTATTCTGAAAATAATGTGGAGGCTGGAAAGATATTTGAAATTGTTGCATATAATAGTGCAGGTGAGTTTAGTGAAACATATACTGTGGTTGCGGAATAATATTTAATTTTTTTTGCTAAGTTTTAACATGCCACTTGCAAAACTTCAAAAAATAAAAAGTTTTGCAAGTACATTTGCAAAACTCTACAAATCATTTATTTTGTGATATGATGAGCTTGGTGATGAAAAATGATAATCAGAGAGAATTATTTAAAAAAAATAGTAGATGCGAAAGATACTGAATTTATCAAAGTGATAACTGGTATTAGAGGAAGTGGAAAATCAACTCTTTTGTTAATGTTTAGAGATTATTTAAAAGATCATAATGTACAAGATGATCAAATCATTTACATGAATTTTGAATCTGCAATGTATGATGATATAAAAAATTATAAAGATTTATATCAATATGTGAAAGAAAAAATAAAAGATCAGAGAATCTATTTATTGTTAGACGAAGTTCAAAATGTTGAAGCTTGGGAAAAGGCTATTAATTCATTTAAAGTTGATTTTGATATTGATATTTATATTACTGGTTCTAATGCTTATTTATTATCTTCGGAGTTATCAACATTATTATCAGGGAGATATATTGAAATAAAAATGTATCCGCTATCATTTAAAGAATTTTTGTTGTTCAATCATTATGATCATGATGATTTGGAAAATAAATTTTATGAGTATTTAAAATATGGTGGTCTTCCTGCAATTACTTTAATCAAAGATAATGATGAATTAGTCTTATCTTATTTGAATGATATTTATAATAGTATTGTGAAAAAAGATATTATCAATAGAAATAATATCAAGGATCCAGCACTCCTAGAAAATATTATTAAATATCTTGCTAATAATATTGGAAGTCCAGTATCATCTAATAAGATTAGTGATTACCTAAATAGCAATAAGATTGTTGAAAAATCAAATCACCAAACAATAGATAATTATTTAAATATGTTAGAAAAGTCTTTTATTATGTATAAAGCAGATCGCACTGATATTAAGAGTAAGTCCTTATTAAAGACTTTGGGAAAATATTATATTTCTGATACTGGTATTCGAAATATCATTCTTGGATTTAGAAATATCGATGAAGGACATTTACTGGAAAACGTTGTTTATTTAGAATTACTTAGAAGAGGATATCGTGTTAATATCGGAAAATCGGGAGAATATGAAGTGGATTTTGTTGCTGAAAGTCCTAATGTAATCAAATACTATCAAGTTACACAATCTTTAACAAATGATGCGGTAAAAGAAAGAGAATTAAGAAGTTTAGAAAGTATTCAAGACAATTATGAGAAAATAATATTAACAATGGATAAAACAATTAACCAAGATTATAATGGAATTAAAGTAGTTCGTATTATTGACTGGTTATTACAAGATGAAAAGTAATCCCTTAAAAGAATATCAATCCAATGGTATTCTTTTTTATTTTGTTACATATACTTCAGTGAAAGGTGGTAGAGTATGAAAAAAATAATTCCTTTTCATAAAGAAATTCCATTTAAAACAAACTTAGAAGAAGTAACAAGTATTTCTTTAGAACATACCATTCATCCGGAAAAAGAAAAGGTGGAGGGTGATTTTATTGTCAGTGGAGAGTATAAGATATCAGATAATAGTAATTGTGTAGAATCTTTCTCTTATGAATTACCCTTTGAAGCAGAATTTCCCAATTGTAATTTAGATAAAGCAATCATTGATATTCATGATTTCTACTATGAAATTATGAATTCTAGTATTTTAACTGTCCATATTGAGTTATGTGTTCAAAATATTATTGAAGATCCTGTAATTTTAGAACTAAACCCAGAACCAATTAAAGAAGTAGAAGAAGTATTTGAAGAAAAAAACACAGAACAACCTGTGTTAGAAGAAAAACGTATCGAAGAATATGTCAAACAACAAATGGAAGAACAAGGAAAAGAACAATTAGAAAAAATTGAAAGAAAGATACAAGATTTATTTGATAAAGAAGTTGTCACAGAAGCAATTTCAGAACCAGTTTTACAAGAAGTACCAAAGGAAGAGAGTGATGAGTTAATGATAGAAGAAAAAGAAGTAGAGGAAGAAAAAAGAGATAAAATTGATGAGATATTAACGCAAATGGATACCAAAGAAACTTATGCGACTTATAAAGTTTATATTGTAAGAGAAAACGATACTTTAGAAACGATTATGGAAAAATACGATACAACAAGAGAACTTTTAAGTTTATATAATGATTTAAATGAAATAAAACTTGGAGATAAAATCATGATTCCATCTCATGATGCGTAGTATTCGCTCTTTATTAGAGAAGTATGAATTTCATCCTACGAGGTATCAAATGAAAGGAAAAGTCACTTTCATTGATACCGACCGTGGGAAGTTTGCAATTAAGGAAATGGAACATGACAAAGAAGAAATATGGAATTACTTACGAAGTAGAAACTTTTTATATTATCCAGAAATCATAGGAAAAGAAAACCATTTTTTCATTACAAAACTAGAAGAAGATATTCCTATGCCAAGAGAACAAAAAGCCGCTGATCTCGTTGATTTAATGGCACTATTACATAGTAAAACAACCCATTATAAAGAAGTAGATATCAGTGACTATAAAGAGATTTACGAGGATATTAGTAATAATATTTTTTATTTACAAACTTATTATGATGATATGATGAGTGTGATCGAAAGTCATGTTATTATGAGCCCTAGTGAGTACTTACTAGCACGAAATATTACTTTCGTATATGCTAGTTTAAACTATGCGAAAACAACTCTAGAAGAGTGGTATGACATGGTAAAAACAATGACTAAACAGAGAATGGTTGTACTACATAATCACTTAGAACTATCTCATTTTATAAGAAATCAAAACACCTATCTAACCAGTTGGGACAAAGCAAAATTTGGAATTCCTATCTTTGATTTTTATAAATTTTATCGAAAACACTGTCTTGAATTTGACTTCGATGACTTATTCAAACGTTATGAACGTACTTATCCACTCCGTCAAGAAGAAAGAACACTTTTATTTATTTTACTTGCTCTTCCCGATAAAATAGAGTGGAATGAAAATGAATTTGTCATGTGTCAGAGAATCAGTAATATGATCGATCGTATGTATAAAACAGAAAAATTAATTTCACCATATAATACGGAAAAGAAAGAACAAGAACAACAGTAAAAATAAAAATAACATAAATAGATTAAAACGAGTAATCAAAAAGAACGTTAAAAATACTTGATAGATGAGTAAGGTAAAGGCACAAAAACAACAGATCCACCATTTTCCTCTTCCGCAGAAGAAATTACCATTATGCATAAGTATCACCTAATAATAGAATATGAGAAGAGAAGGATATGTTGCCTTTTTTTCTGTTGCATTCTCTTTTCACAAACGTTTGTTTGTTGTATAATAGAGTTGGGTGATGTCTATGGAACGAATTATTTTTCACATTGATGTAAATAATGCTTTTTTATCATGGACTGCCTTAGATCTATTAAGAAAGGGATATCAGTATGATATTAGAGAATCTTACGCAGCAATTGGAGGAGATGAAAAGTCACGAAGGGGAATTGTTCTAGCAAAGTCTCCAAAGGCAAAGAAATGTGGTGTCACTACAGGAGAAACCCTTTACATCGCTAGAAAGAAATGTCCTGCCATTCGTTTTTATCCGCCTAACTATGAGTGGTATCAGTATAATTCTAAAGCATTATTCCAATTATTAAGTCACTATTCTCCAGATATTGAAGTCGCTAGTATTGATGAATGTTATTTAGATTATGGGAAAGTGAAAAACTTATATGGCGATGAATATGAATTTGCGAAAAAGATTCAAAAAGAAATCTTCGATACGTTAGGTTTTACGGTGAATATTGGGATAGCAAATTCCAAGTTATGTGCGAAAATGGCCTCTGATTTTTCAAAACCAAATAAGATTCATACATTATATAACTGGGAGATCAAAGAGAAACTATTTCCATTACCTGTCGATGATTTATTCGGTATTGGCAAACAGACAAGTGCGAAACTACATCGTTTAAATATTCATACCATCTCTGATTTAGCGCATGCTAATCTCGTAGAACTCTCTAAATATTTTAAAAACAGTGCGACAAAAATGATCGAGTGGGCCAATGGAATCGATGATTCCGAAGTCATATCGGAAGAAACAGAAAGAAAAGGTATTAGTAATACAACAACCCTTCCTAAAGATATGAGTAGAACAGAAGAAATCTTTCCGATTTTACAAGCAATCAGTGAAAATGTTTCTACTTCTCTTCGTAAGAAAGAAAAGTATGTAAGTGTTATCGCAGTGATTTTTAAAGATAAATTTTTCAAAAGTTATACTCATCAAAGAAAATTAGAGAATCCTACTTGTTCTACTTCTGTCATTTTTGAAGTAAGTAAAGAGCTATTTTTAGAAGGATGGAAAAGAGAACCGATTCGTTTAATTGGAATTCGATTAGATCAGTTAACAGATCATGTTACTTATCAATCATCTTTATTTGAAGACTTTGAAGAGAAGAAAGAACAAGAAACACTTGATTTTGTAGTAGATGAAATTAAAAAGAAATTTGGTGATCAAGCAATTGGAAAAGCCTCTTTAACGGGAAATCAGATCAAAAGAAAATTTGATTAGAGGTTCTTTCCTCTTTTTTTTCATCTATGTTTTTTTTCATCTATGTTTTTTTTATAAAATATGATAGAATGAGAGAGTACGAATAAAAGGAGTTAGATATGGAACAAATAATGATTGATATTATGAATAGCTTTGGCTATTTTGGAATTTTCTTTTTAATTATGATTGAGAATGTATTTCCACCCATTCCGAGTGAATTGATTTTAACGTTTGGTGGATTTATGACAGTAAGTAGTAATATGACTGTTGTTGGAGTCATTATTGCTGCAACAATTGGTTCTTTACTAGGTGCTTTCATTCTGTATGGAATTGGAAAACTATTAAATAAAGAACATTTAATTCGTATTGTAAAAAGTAAGTATGGAAAACTATTACGTGTAAAACCACAGGATATTGAAGCAGCAGATAAATGGTTTGATACCAAGGGTTCTATTACGGTATTAATTTGTCGTTGTGTACCGATTGTTCGTAGTTTGATTTCGATTCCTGCTGGTATGAGTGATATGCCTCTTCCTAAGTTTTTCCTTTATACAGCCATTGGTAGTGCAGTATGGAATACATTCTTAGTTTGTGTTGGTGCCTTTGCAGGTGATCAGAAAGATGCGATTTTAGCGTTCATTGATCAGGTCTCTCATATTATTTTGATTGTATTAGTCATCGCCTTTGTAGGATTTGTTATTTGGTTTTATAAAAGAAAGACAAATAAAAAGGAAAAAGTAAAACATGAATGAGTCTCTTGTAAAGAAGATGAGACAAGATCCACGAGTACAGTCTTTTCAAATCGGAGAGATTCATGCGCTACAAGCAATTCCTGAAAAGGTAACAAATGTTATTGTCTATTGCCATGGACTTGGAGCAAATAAAGATTGGATGGCCCGTTTTTATGAGAAGTGTTACCAACAACAGATTGGAATCATTGCTTTTGATTTTCCAGGACATGGGGAAGATCAAAGACACTTTGAAGAATTTCCTTTCCAACAGTGCTTACTTGATTTAAAACAAGTAATTACTTATGCGAAAACTATTGCTCCTGTTCATTTATTTGGTAGTAGTTTTGGCGGATTTGTGATATTAAATGTATTATTACAAAATCCTGAAATAAAAAGCACATTTCTTATGTGTCCTGCAGTCAATTTCTGGAGTGCTGTGAAAAGGAAAATTTCTATTACCAAGGAAGAAGATCTCCAAAACCAAGACATTTACTTATATCAGAAGTTAAAGTTATCTTGTTCTGTGTATCGAGAGCTTCAGGAAGCAGAAAGAAATGTCATCCAAGGAAAGCTATCTCATGTGACAGTGATTCATGGAAAAGAAGATAAGACTATTTTCTATTCTGATGTTGAAGCATTTTGTATACAACATCAAATGAAATTGATACCAGTAGAGCAGGGAAAGCATGAATTGTATGATTATGATGAAACGATTGTTCAATACCTTGTTAAGAGTATTGTTTCAATAGGATCATGATGTAGAAGGAATGAGAAATACAAAGTTGTTTCTCTTTTTTCTTTGTGTTATAATACGGGGACGAAAGAGGGCAAGGCTTATGAAAAGGTTGAATTTGCATAAGAAAGATACTTATGGTATTGAAATAGAGTTTGCAACTTTCCACCAACCAACTTTGCAACATGAAATAGAACTTTTAAAAGAACAAGGGAAGTTACATCGTGATTGGATTTTAAAACCAGAGAAAACATGTGATGAATATGGACGTCCAGGAATTGGGTATGAGATCAATTCTCCGGTGATGGATTATCATCAAACTTGGTTACAAGAATTAAAAACAGTATTACATTTATTAGAGCAATATACGAAGATTACGACATATAGTGCGCTTCATTTTCATATTGGAGAGCAGATTTTTGAAGAAAATGTGAGAAATCTTCAAGATTTTTTACTACTATGGTGTTATTATGAACCTGTTTTATTTCGTTTTTCTACGGGAGAATTTGATACTTTAAGACAAGGTGTTGCCTTTTATGCAAGACCTATGGATATTAGTATGAGTGAAGAACAAATTCATTTGTTAAATCAAAATTTGACAATGTGGGAATTTTTATCTCAATTTATGAAAGATTTTGGAAAAACATTTGCTGTTAATTTAAATCCATATTATTATGCGATGAAATATAAAGATAGTGAAGAGATTGTTTGTGAGAAAGATACCGTAGAATTTCGTACTTTCGCAACTACTTATCAATATCAAACTATTTATGCATACTTAGATATGTTGCTTATGATGATTGAAAAGGCAAAATATTTACAAGAGCAGGATAGAGAGATGTATTATCGTGCTTTACAAAATAGAAAAGTATATGTAAATCCCAATATACTTATGTTAGAAGATATTCAGTTACAGAAGTACTTTAAGATGAATTTAAAAAAAGCAGAAGAGTTTGCGAAATTGATTTATGCTGATGAGAAGAAGCAAAAACAATTTATGAAAATATATACATGTAAAAGTAAAGCATATGAATAATAATACTTGTCACAAAAATTAAAATATGGTATATTAATAACATATAAAAAAGCAGTTGATGAAAAGACGTAGTGATAATCCTATTTGAAAGAGAGTCTATGGGTGGTGGAAATAGATAAATAGATATCACTAAGATCACTTTTCTATGCTTCTTATGCAAAGTAAGAACGGTAACGCGTTATAGTTTTAAGTGTATAGTGTATCTATAAATTAAGGTGGTACCGCGAATATTTCGTCCTTAAGCATTTGCTTAAGGGCTTTTTTATTAGAGGAGGAATGAACATGGATTATAAAGAGACATTGAAAATGCCAAAGACAGAGTTTCAAATGAGAGGAAATTTACCTGAGAATGAAAAGATTAGAAGAAAAGCTTGGGAGGATATGGATTTATATGGAAAGATCTTAGAAAAGAATCAAGATCATACACCATTTGTATTACATGATGGTCCTCCATATGCAAATGGAAGTATTCATATTGGTCATGCGATGAATAAAATTTTAAAAGATTTTGTCAATCGTTATAAGATGATGGAAGGGTATTATGTTCCATATATTCCAGGATGGGATACGCATGGACTTCCAATTGAAACTGCAGTTACGAATAGTGGTGTTGATCGTAAATCAATGAGTAAAGCAGAGTTCCGTGAAAAGTGTTATGAGTATGCACAAAAACAAGTACAGACACAAATGGAAGGATTTAAAGCTTTAAATGTCATTGGTGATTGGGAACATCCTTATATTACTTATCAAAAAGAAGTAGAAGCAATTCAAATTGAAGTATTTGCAAAGATGGCAAAGAAGGGATTAATTTATAAAGGATTAAAACCTGTTTATTGGTCTCCATCTAGTGAATCTGCACTTGCTGAAGCAGAGATTGAATATAAAGATCGTAAAGATCCATCTATCTTTGTTGCTTTCCAAGTAAAGAAAGGAAACGATGTTGTAGAAAGTAAAGACTACTTAGTCATTTGGACAACAACACCTTGGACCTTACCTGGTAATACGGCAATTGCAGTAGGAGAGAACTTTGAATATGCGAAAGTAGAAGTGAATGGAAAACATTATGTAGTATCCAATGATCTATTAAAAGATTTAGCAGCTGAATTCGGATGGGAAGATTATCAAGTATTAGATGTATTCCCTGGAACAGAACTTGCTGGTTTAACTTATGAACATGTATTCAATCAAAAAGAATTCCCAGTTGTACTTGGATATCATGTTACATTAGATGCTGGTACAGGACTTGTTCATATTGCTCCAAGTTATGGTGCTGATGACTTTAACATTGGTCAAGAATACCATCTTGATATGGTAAATGGTGTTGATGATAAAGGAGTTCTTACAGAAGAAAGTGGAGAATTTGCCGGTCTTTATTTTGAAGATGCGAATAAAGCAGTTGTTACAAAATTAGATGAGATGGGAATCTTATTAAAATTAAAATTTATTACGCACTCTTATCCACATGATTGGAGAACGAAAAAACCAGTTATTTTTAGAGCAACAGATCAATGGTTCTGTAGTATTGAGCCAATTCGTGAACAATTATTACATGAAATTAATGACGAAATTACATGGATTCCAGAATGGGGTAAGATTCGTTTACATAATATGATTAAAGATCGTAGTGATTGGTGTATTTCAAGACAAAGAGTATGGGGTGTACCAATTCCAATTTTCTATAATGAAGATGGAACAGAGATTATGGATTACGATATTATGATGCATGTTGCCGATTTATTCCGTGAGTATGGAAGTAATGTATGGTTTGAAAGAGATGCGAAAGATTTACTACCAGAGGGATATACAAATCCACATAGTCCAAATGGAGAGTTCCGTAAGGAAGAAGATATTATGGATGTATGGTTTGATTCTGGTTCTACTCATACAAGTGTTATGGAAGCAAGAGGGTTAGGATATCCAGCAGATGTTTATTTAGAAGGTTGTGATCAATATCGTGGTTGGTTTAATTCTTCTTTGATTTGTGGTGTTGCAGTACACGATAAAGCACCATATAAAGCAGTGATTTCTCATGGATTTACACTAGATGAAAAAGGAAATAAGATGAGTAAGAGTCTTGGTAATACTGTAGATCCATTAAAGATGGTACAATTACATGGAGCAGATGTATTAAGACTTTGGGTCGCAAGTGTGGATTATACAGAAGATGTACGAATTGGTGATAACTTAATGAAACAAGTAAAAGAAAGTTATCGTAAAATCCGTAATACATATCGTTTTATGTTAGGTAATTTAAATGGATTTGATCCAGAGAAAGATAGAGTAGATTATCAAGATATGATGATTTATGATAAGTATATGATGCATGCTTTAAATGACTTTACGAAAGATGTCAGAAATTCATTTGATCATTATGAATATTCTGAAGTATATAAAAGAGTCAATCATTTTGTAACCTTTACATTATCTAATTTCTATTTAGACTTTACAAAAGATATCTTATATATTGAAAAAGAAAATGATTTAAAACGTCGTAGTGTACAGACAGTACTATATGAGATTACTTATGCGATGGTTCGTTTACTTGCTCCAATTTTACCTTATACCAGTGAAGAAGTATATCAGTTCTTACCAGGTAAAAAAGAAGAGAGTGTTCATTTGGAGAACAATCCAAAAGAAGTAGAATATGAAGATGAGAAAGAAATTTCTAGTCTATTTGAAAAATTCTTTGCTGTCAAAGATGATGTCTTTAAAGCGTTAGAGGAAGCAAGAGATGAGAAAGTAATTGGTAAAGGATTGGAAGCAAAAGTTATGATTCATGCGACAGGTAAAACAAAAGAAGCATTAGAAACATTAAAACCATATTTAAAGCAGTTATTCATCGTATCTTTGGTAGAGCTTGTAGAAGAAGAGTTACCAAAGTACAATGTATGCGGTGTTAAGATTGAGAAATTTGATGGTATGAAATGTGAAAGATGTTGGAATTATTACGAAGAAAGTGAGATGCATGACGATATCTGTGATCGTTGCTATCATGTATTAAATGATTAAAACAGGATTTATTCCTGTTTTTTTGTATGAGATTACAAAAATTTTCCATATTAAACATAGAGGTGAAGATATGGAAAAGAATAAATATAAAGATATTGTAGAAAAGTATACTCCAAAAGAAGATCGTACAAGTCATGGGTTAAAAGCATTCTTAATTGGTGGTTTGATGGGAGTATTAGGTCAGTTTTTATTAGACTTATATGCTTACTTATTTCACATTCCAACAACAGAAGCTGCTCCATTTATGATTATTACATTAATCTTTTTCGCAAGTTTATTTACTGCTCTTGGTTTCTTTGATAAATGGGTTGCTTGGGCTCAAGCAGGACTTATTATCCCAATTACAGGATTTGCTCATTCCATGATGAGTGCAGCATTAGAATATCGGAAAGAAGGAATAGTCACTGGAATTGGAGCCAATATGTTTAAACTGGCAGGGACAGTGATTATATTTGGAGTAGTTAGTGCTTATGTATTTGGGTTTATTCGCTTAATTCTATTTGGAGGGTAAGATATGGAAACAATGTTATATAAAAATGTCTATTTAAATGAAGTAAGTACCATTGCTGGTCCCTATGAGAAAAAAGGACCACTTGGTAGTTATTTTGATAAAACATATGATGAATTTTATTTTCATAAAAAAACATGGGAACAAGCAGAATCGAAATTAATTGAAGAGAGTATTGATCTTGTTCTTCGTAAACTAAATAAAACAAGATTTGATATCGATGTTCATATTGGGGGAGATCTATTAAATCAGATTGTTGCTTCTAACTATGCAGCAAGTAGATTAAAAATTCCTTTCCTAGGTATTTATAGTGCTTGTGCGACAAGTATGGAAGGAATGATTATTGGAGCCAATCTGGTAGAAGCAAAATTAGTAAAGAATTGTTTAGTAACAACATCTTCCCATAATAATGCTGCTGAAAAACAATTTCGTTATCCAGTAGAATATGGGGCAGTGAAGAAAAAGACAACAACATTTACTGTGACTGGTGGGACTTGTGCTTATTTATCAAGAGAAAAATCAATGATTAAAATAGATAGCGCAACAATTGGAACCGTAGAAGATATGGGAGAAAAAGATGTGATGAATATGGGAGCAGTGATGACTCCAGCAGCAGCGAGTACGATTTATAAACATTTAAAAAATACCAAACGAGATATCAGTTACTATGATTTGATTTTAACAGGGGATTTAGGAATGTATGGTGAAAAGATGTTAAAAGAATTTATGGAAGTAGAATACCGTTTGAAATTAAAAAATTATAAAGATGCTGGTACAATGATTTATGATTTAGACAATCAACCAGTGTTTGCTGGTGGAAGTGGTCCGGCTTGTGCACCATTGGTTGCTTTTTCTTATGTGTTAGAACAAATGAAGAAGAAAGAATTAAAACATGTCTTAGTTGTTGCCACTGGAGCATTGTTTTCTCCAACCATGACCAATCAGAAATTATCGATTCCGAGTATTGCTCATGCCATTAGTTTGGAGGTCGTACAATGATGTTATATGTCAATTCCTTCTTGTTTGCAGGACTTGTTTGTTTACTAGGACAAATCATATTAGATAATACCAAACTCACACCAGGACATGTTACAACTATCTTTGTAGTTGTCGGAGCCTTCTTAGATACATTCTGTATTTACGATAAAATTATTCTATTTGTCGGAGGAGGAGCCTTAGTACCAATTACTTCTTTTGGACATCTGTTAATTCATGGAGCACTTGCTAGAGCTGCAGACTTTGGTATCATTGGATTACTGATGGGCATGTTCGATCTTACTTCATCAGGAATTATTGCTGCCATTGTATTTTCCTTTTTCTTTTCGATTATTTTTAAACCAAAAGATTAATATCAGTCTTAGGACTGGTATTTTTTTTTGTCATATATGATACGATATGGTTAGAAAAGAGGAGATATGTTATGGTTTCTATTCAAACAATTCAAAATCAAGATCAATTAAAAGAATTATTTCAATTTTTCGCCAGAACTTTTTACGAAGATGCAATCATTCATCAAGAACATTATTTTACAATGGGAGAACGTTATGAAGAAATGAGAAAACAATTTCGTATGGATCCTGATTTATTAATGTATGTGGAAGTTGATGGAAAGATTATTGCTGGACTTACTGGAAAAGGAATGGATTTAGAACATAAAAAAATTACCTTGAGTGTTTTAGCAGTAGATCCAGATTATAGAAGAAAAGGATATGCGAAAGATTTAATTAATGAATTTGAAAAGCGATGTATCAAAAAAGGAATTCAACATCTTGATTTAGGTGCTCGTTTTCGTGCTTGTCCAATTTATTTGTCACTTGGCTATCATCCATCTTTGATGGTACAAGTATTTGATTTTGTTTCAGTAGAGGATGTTAGAAAAGAAAATCAATTTCACTTAAAAGAAAAGAGTTCATGGCAATCAGATGTATATGGCTTTATATTTTTTGAAGTTGATGAAGTAAAAGAAACTTATATTCAATGGTTTGAACAACATGTGAAAACAGCTCATGCCCAGTATGTTTTTGAGAAGGAGTTATTTTAAACTGTGGCATAGAAGCGTGAGATGATAAAAAAGAAAGAAGAATTAGAAGAACATTCCAATAATGAATTTGTACTTATTAAAAAAATTGTTTACAATAATGAAATTGTATGCTATAATTCACTCATATAAAGCGTTGATCAAGAGAAGTAAACTATAACACTGCTTATAGAGAGTCAATGATGGTGGAAAATTGACAGTAAGATATATTTGAATAACACTTGGGAGTGATATGTTGAAATAGAGTAGATATATCCGTATGGATGCGTTAAATCTAACAAGGTGATCTATTTTGTAGATAATTTGGGTGGTACCGCGGAATTAAACAGTGTTTCGTCCCTATTGGGAATACACTGTTTTTATTTTAGTAAGGAGATGAAATACAAAATGGATTATATTTATTTAAATGAGCTATATGAAAAAGAAAAAGATTATCTAGGAAAAAAGATAAAATTAAAGGGATGGATTAGAAACCATAGAAAACAAAAAGATTTTGGTTTTATTCAATTTTCAGATGGGACTTGTTTTAAACAACTACAATTAGTATATGATCATCAATTGAAAAACTTTGAAGAAGTCCAAAAATTTCATATATGCAGTGCGATTGAAGTGGAAGGAGAATTAATTACATCTTCTGGTCAGGGTCAAGATTATGAATTAAAAGTGAGTGATATTGTATTACATGGAGATTGCCCAGAAGATTATCCGATTCAGCCTAAAAGACATTCTATGGAATTTTTAAGGGAGCAATCCTATTTGCGATTAAGAACAAATACATTTCAAGCAGTTTTTAGAGTACGTAGTGTCGCTTCAATGGCCATTCATCAGTTCTTTCAAGAAAGAGGATATATTTATGCTCATACTCCAATTTTAACCTCAAGTGATTGTGAGGGGGCTGGAGAGATGTTTCAAGTTACAACACAGAATTTAGATGAGATTGTAAAAAATGGAAAAGTCAATAATGATAATGAGTATTTTGGAAGACCGGTTGGTTTAACTGTGTCTGCACAATTCGAAGGAGAAGCTTTTGCACAAGCATTTAGTAAAATTTATACATTTGGACCAACGTTTAGAGCAGATCCTTCCCATACACCTTTGCATATCGCAGAGTTTTGGCAGATAGAACCAGAAGTAGCGTTCTGTGATTTAGATGGAATTATGGATATTTCTGAAGAAATGATGAAGTATGTAATAAAATACACATTAGAGAAATGTCCAGATGAATTTGAATTTTTCGATAAATTTGTTGAAAAAGGTTTAATTGAAAAATTAAATACAGTTGTTAATAGCAAATTTGTAAGAGCAACTTATAAAGAATGTATAGATATTTTAAAAAAGGCAAAAATCAATTTCCAATTTAAACCAGAATATGGAGAAGATTTAGCGAAAGAACATGAACGTTATATTACTGAATATTTTAAATGTCCTGTATTTATTACATATTGGCCACAAAATGTAAAAAAATGTTTTTACATGAAACAAATGGATGATGGCACAGTTGCTAATGCAGATCTTGAAATGCCTGGCATAGGAGAAACCTATGGTATGAGTCAAAGAGAAGATGATTTTGATAAGTTAGAAAAAAGAATGGATGAATTAGAAATGAATAAAGAGGATTATATTTGGTATATGAATTTACGTAAGTATGGTACAACGATGCATTCTGGATTTGGAATGGGATTTGAAAGACTCATTATGTATATGACAGGTATTAGTAATATTAGGGATGTGAGTGCATTTCCTAGAACACCGGGAAATTGTTTATATTAAATTTGGAATACCAGTAATTTTCTGGTATTTTTTTCAGAAAAATAACAAAATGAAAAAAAATGCAAAAAAAGTGTTGACAAGTTTGCTTGAAAGTAGTAACTTTGTGAGTAATATTATTTCATTTGAAAGGAACATGCATATGGTAAATAAGAATCAAAAAAGATTAAAGTTTAAACAGAATATTGTAAAACTATTCAACATTTGCTTGATTTCTTTCTGCTGCCTTTTAAATGGAAAAATTGTTGAAAAAGCATGGCAATCATTCTGATTGGAATTGATGTCGTGCTTTTTTTGTACATTTGGAGGTGAGGTATGCAAGAATGGAATAGTTTGCAAGAGAGAGAACAAATCGAACTTGCATTTCAAAAATTAATGAATACCCTTGTCACTATGATTCGGCATCGTAGCTACACATCAGACAAAACAGAATTAAATGATTTATTAAACAAAGTTTTAGCTTGGAAGAAAAAGTTTCAAAAACAACATAATTTAACATTCTTGTCACGTGAAGAAGTATTGGAAGTTTATTATAAATTCGATGAATTAAAGGAAAAGTATTTGTATGATCCTTCTTATGGTATTGAGGGAGAATTAACTGATGAATTAGTGATATGGATGTGGGAGCTTATGTTGTTGAGAAAAAAACAAATAGAAGAAAAATAGGATAGGAGGATCAAAATGAAAACAATTGTAACTCAAATTTATGTAAAAAAAGATAATAAAATTCTTATGGTGCAAGAAAATAAGATAGGGAAAAAAGGTAAGTGGAATATGCCAGCTGGAAAGTTGGAGGAAAATGAAACTTTGATTGATGCTGCAATTAGAGAAACAAAAGAAGAAACAAATCTTGATGTTCATATTAACGGTTTAATTGCATTCAGGAAAGTATTACAGAGATGGGACAACTAATCATATTCTATTTTAAGGGAGAATATATTGCTGGAGAAGTTTCTTTTAATCAAGAAGAAATTTCGGATGTGAAATGGATGACAGAAGAAGAAATAAAAGATATGGATCATTCCATCATTCGGGGTGGAGAGACCATTGATTCTATTTTAGAACTTGCAAATGAGAATTTGATTTCTTTAGATAGAATTAAAATTGAAAACTTTTTAAAATAAGTTCTTTTGGTAGAGGAGTGGTGATTGAAATGATAGAAAAAACTTTATTTACGAAAGAGGTTATTTGTGATGAAGTAAAAAAACATTATGGAATAGAGATCAAGCAAATTCAAGTTGTAAATGGAGGAAGTGCAAATATATATAAATTGCTCTCGACGGAAGATAAACAATATATTTTGAAAGAATTTCAATCAAAGTATAGTTATCAAACAATTCTTAAGGAGATTCATGTTATTGATTTTTTAAAAGGAAAAGGATTACCTGTTCCAGAATATGTTTCTTGTTTAGATGGAAAACAGTATTTTGAATATGGAGATAAAGTTGTAATTATTCAAAATTTTATAGAAGGGGAAACTAGAAAAAATTATAGTGGAGATCAGGAACAACTATTAGAATCTGCAAAGTATTTAGGAATGATTGTAAATGCTTTAGAAGAATATCCTTATCATGATATGTTTCAATGTGATTTGAAAAAATATAGTTCTGATGAAATGATTGATCATGCAATTAAAAAACATGAATCATTAATCACAGATGCGAAAAATGATAAAGTTCATGGAGAAGAAATTTTAATAGATTTGCAAGATAAAATTGAAATGTTAAAAGCAATAAAGAAGAGTGGTATTTATAAACAGTTTCAACATGTGACTGTAAAAAAGACACATGGCGATTATAGTGTTCTTCAGTTTATTTATGATTCTAATGGGCATATAAAAGCAATTATTGACTTTGTTAGTGCCGGAGAATTACCCATTGTATGGGAAATCGCAAGATCATATCACTATATAGATCAAGATTGTAGAGATGGCGAATTCAATATTGATCATTTGACAATATATATAGAAGAATATTTAAAATATTCAAAATTGAATAAGGATGATTTAAAATATTTACCATACGTATATTTAGTACAAGTGTTATCTAGTGCATATGGATATAAAGAATATTTGAAAAATAAGAATTTAGATTTGTTACATTTCGGTCAAGACAGAACGAAGATGTGTCGTTATTTAATGGATCATTCAGAAAATATTTCTAAGAGATTATTGAAAATAAAATGCTAGGAGGTATGTCGTGAATTTAAAACAAGTTCAAAAAGAGGTTTGGCAAAACAAATTAAATAAAGGGTTTAATACTACAAATGTAGAGAAAGAATTAATTTGTTATATAATAAAATTGTATTAGAAATAAACAATGATTAATATTTAGTAGATGATATGATGTATCTTATAGAGAGTTTATGGTTGGTGAAAATAAACATATCATATGATTGAAATACCTATTATGAGTTTATTAGTTAGTTACTTTATAACTGTGAAGAGCATGAAGTAATTCATGAATTAAGGTGGTACCGCGGTTTATTCGTCCTTATTATGGAACGAAAAGCCGTGTTTTTTATTAATAAAGGGAGGAATATAAAATGAATAAAAAAGAAAATAAAGCATTTGATATATTAAAAGAAAGAGGATATGTATATCAAGCGACTAATGAGGGTAAAATTAAAGAATTATTAAATAGTACAGAACCACAAACATTTTATTTAGGAATTGATCCAACAGCTGATAGCTTACATATTGGACACTTCTTTGCATTGACAATGGTAAGAAGATTACAAAAAATGGGACATCATCCAATTATTGTAATAGGTGGAGCAACAGCATTGATTGGAGATCCTACTGGAAAAAAAGATATGCGTAAAATGCTTACAAAAGAACAAGTCGCACATAATAAAGCAGAAGTGAAAGAATTAGTGAAAAGATTTGTGGAAGTAGAAGGTGACAATCCTGCATTAATATTAGACAATTCAGAGTGGATTAATCCTGAGTCATATGTAGATTTCATGAGAAATATTGGAGTTCATTTTAATGTGAATAAGATGTTAGCTACTGATTGTTACAAAAATAGATTAGAACAAGGTGGATTAACCTTCTTAGAAATGGGATATATGTTAATGCAAGCATATGATTTTGTATATTTAAATGAGAAATATGGATGTACATTAGAAATTGGTGGATCAGATCAATGGGCAAATATGGTAGCAGGAGTTGATTTGGCACGTAAAATGGATTTTATGAATGGAAAAGAAGATAGAGAATTACAAGCATTGACATGTCCATTGTTAGTAAAAGCAGATGGAGAAAAGATGGGAAAAACAGCATCTGGAACTTTATGGGTATCAAGAGAAAAAACGACTGTGTATGATTTTTATCAAATGTTTATCAATTCATTTGATGAGGACGTAGAAAGATTATTATCATTCTTTAGTGATTTTGAAATAGAAGATATTAAAAGAATGTGTAAAGAAGATATTAGAAATGCGAAAAAAATAATGGCATTTGAAGTTACTAAATTAGTACATGGTGAAGAAGAAGCATTAAAAGTTAAGAAAGCTAGTGAGGAAATATTTAGTAACAAAGGAAATTCAGATAACACTGAAACAATCGAAATTTTTAAAGATGTAATTGCACAAGAAATTAATGTAATAGAAATTTTAATGTTATCTAATTTGTTTGAATCTAAATCGGAAGTAAGAAGATTGATCCAACAAAATGGTATTAAAATCAATGGTGAGAAAGTAACAGATATTCATATGATGATTGGTTCAGAACAGTTAGATAACAATACTTTGTTGATTCAAAAGGGAAAGAAAACTTTCAAAAAAATTCTTTTTAAGTAAAATGAAATGTACTTGAATAACAAGACATATTTTGATATACTACTGGTAACTGCAATGACCAAGAGGAGTAACTTATTATTTATTGAAAGAGAGCAAAAATATATGGTGGAATTTTGCATTAAATAATAAGTGAAGGTAGCTTGTGAGCATTTTTTCTGAACTAATAGTAAGAAATTACGTAGGACTGCGTTAAAGTGTTGAGATGCTTATTGCATGAATAAAGGTGGTACCACGAGTAATTCGTCCTTTGGGATGATTACTCGTTTTTTGTTGAGGAGATGAAGAATATGAAATATATATGGAAAGGTGATTATGTACGGGTCTGATGTGGTTTTATTTATAATTTATAAAAGAAAGGATGATAAAACATGTTAGATAAAAAATATAATTTTATTGAAAAGGAACAAAAATGGTTGAATTATTGGAAGGAAAAGCATATATATCAATTTAAACCTGATCATAGAAAAGTGTATTCCATTGATACACCCCCACCAACAGTAAATGGGAAAATTCATATAGGACATATTTTTTCTTATTCTCAAGCTGAGATGATTGCAAGATATAAAAGAATGAGGGGGTATAATGTATTTTATCCATTTGGATTTGATGATAATGGGTTACCAAGTGAAAGATTGGTAGAAAAAGAACAAGGAAAAAAGGCTCATGAAATAGGAAGAGAAAAATTTTCTGATTTGTGTTATAAAACAACAGATAAATACGAAGAAGAATTTCAAGAATTATTTTCAAGATTAGGAGTAAGTACTGACTGGAGTATGCATTATAAGACAGTAAGTCCATCTACAATTAAAATTAGTCAGACATCATTTCTTGATTTAATTCAAAAGGGGCATTGTTACCATAAAGAAAGTCCTGCCCTTTGGTGTAATGATTGTTTAACATCCATCGCTCAGGCAGAATTGGAAACAAAGACGATAAAAACAACATTTAACTATATTAATTTTGAAACAGTTGAGACGAAAGAACAATTTACAATCGCAACAACAAGACCAGAACTTCTTCCTGCCATTGTAAGTGTATTCGTAAATCCAAAAGATGAAGAACATAAACATTTGATTGGTAAGACTGCGCATATACCAGTAATAGATGTAGAAGTTCCAATTATGGCTGATGAGAAAGTAGCTATCGATAAAGGAACTGGAGTTGTTATGTGCTGTACATTTGGTGATCAGACTGATATTGAGTGGTGGAAAAAATATCAATTACCTTTGAAATATATTTTTACAGATGATGGAAGAATTATTGATTCTGTACCGAATTATGGTGGATTAAAAATAAAAGAAGCAAGAAAGAAAATCATAGAAGATTTAAAAAATGGTGGTTATGTTGTAAAAATAGAGGAATTAGAACATGAAGTACAAGTGCATGAAAGATGTGGAAAAGAAGTTGAATATAGTGTTATGAATCAATGGTTTATTGATATTATGAATCATAAACAAGATTTTCTAAAAATAGGGAATGAGATTCATTGGTATCCATTCTTTATGCATAGCAGATATGAAGAATGGGTAAACAATGTCGCCTGGGATTGGTGTATATCAAGACAAAGATATTTTGGAGTACCGTTTCCAGTGTGGTATTGTAAAGAATGTGGTGAACCTATTTTCGCTAAAAAAGAACAATTACCAGTTAATCCACTTGTTGATCGTCCATTAGAAAACAAGTGTCCTAAATGTGGATGTAAAGAATTTATACCAGAAACAGATGTTATGGATACTTGGGCTACTTCATCTGTCACTCCTTTGATTAACATGAAATATGGAGAGAAAAATAATTATGAAGATATTCTAAAACCAATGAGTTTAAGAACAAATGCCTCAGAAATTATTCGAACATGGGATTTTTATACCATTGTAAAAAGTTTTTATCATTTTGGTATGAGACCTTGGGATAATGTAATGATTTCTGGATTTGTAATGGCAAATAAAGGAGAAAAAATAAGTAAAAGTAAAGGTAATTCTAAGGTAGAGCCAATTGATGTAATTAATCAATATTCTGCAGATGTAGTAAGGTACTGGGCGGCATCAGGACGATTAGGAACAGATATTACATTTAGTGAAGAAACACTACTTAGAGGAAAAAAATTAGTAAATAAAATTTGGAATGTATCTAAATTTATAGAAATGCATTTACAAGATTTTAAGGATCAAGAGTTTGATGAATTTGAATATATTGATAAATGGATATTAGGTAATTTCATGAAAATGGAAAAAGAATATATTAATTATTTAGATCATTATGAAATTGGATTAGGACTCAATATTTTAGAAAAATTCTTCTGGAATTTTTGTGATAATTATATCGAAATCGTAAAACATCGATTATATAGACCTGAAGAATTTGGTAATATCGCAAGATATTCAGGCCAAAAAACAGTATATATGATTTTATACAAGTTATTACAAGACTTTAGTATCTTTTTCCCATATATTACAGAAGAAATATATCAAGAAATTTATCATAACCATCCATCCATTCATTTAACTGAATTGATTCCATTGTCATATTCTTTTGAGGAAGAGATGACTTATGGTGATATGTTGTGCAATATAATCAGTGATGTTAGAGGAGAAAAATCTAGTAATAATTTATCTTTAAAAACAGTGGTAAAAGAATTAGAGTTGGATTGTTCCACTGAAGTAAAAGAAGCGATTGAATCATCTCTGAAAGATTTTAAAGCAACATTATTTATCGAAAAATTAACGATTCATGAGAAGAGTGATTGTCAGTATCGCATTCATAAAATAGAATTAGATGTAGAGTAAAAAACATTATTTCTTTGCAGATTGTAATTTGTAATGATCAAATACTTCATTTTATTGAACTGGATAAATTTTTGTATTATAATTTAAGTAGAGTAGTAAATTACTACAATATGTTTCAAATGAAGGAGGTATGTCATGAATTTAAAACAAGTTCAAAAAGAAGTTTGGTAAGTTTTTAACAAGATATCTTATAGAATTATCGGAGGGTCCAAATTTCTATCATGGTATAAAAAACGTCATTGAAGGGACTCATATTGATTTTGAACAAGTTATGCCATTATTACAAGAGGAAAAGTACAAAGAGAAATATGAAGTGATTGGATTGTTATATGATGAGATCACGGAAGAAGAACTGTATCACAACATAAAAGAGTACGATACAGAAGATGATTGGACTTATTGGTGTGATGAGGAAGAATTAAGGGGAAATGTAAGATCTTTTCTCGAAAGAAATCACTTCTTTCACCAAAAGTTTGAACAGTATCATATCAAAACTTACGATGTTTCTCATCATCGTGAGGAAGTATTAGAAAGGATTTGTTCTAATTGTAAATAAAAAAGGAGGTGACATATGCCACATTATAATTCCTATCAAAGTTTTAAAACAAAAAGAAGTATGGATAAAAAGAAAAAAGCAAAAGAGAAATCTTTTACTTCTAAAAAGAATATACCAAGAGACTTTATTATAGAACAGGCAAATGAATATGGTATTGTGATAGAAGTACGATATCATGATGCTTCCATATTATATAGTGGACAAGTAGTTCTTGCTAAGTTACGATCTGATATGAATTTTGCTTGTAATCAAATTTTATTACCTGGAGATAAAGTAGTATTAAATGAAGTTCATAATAAATACTATGTCCAAAATTTAATCAAGCGTTCGACTATTTTATCCCGACTAAAGAAAGATCGGACAAAGTTAGAGGATGTCGGTATGGTGAAAAATATTGCTGCGAATATTGACGTGGCACTCTTAGTGGTATCTGCTAAGGAACCACCTCTGCATGCGAAATTTATTGATCGATATTTATTAGTTTTACAAAATAGTAAGATTCCTACTATCCTCTGTCTGAATAAGTGTGAACAAAAAACATCTTATGAAGATACTGTTTTAGATGTATATCGGAATCTAGGAATTCCAGTGATAGAAACGTCGACTTATGAGAAAACAGGAATTGATACATTAAAACAGTATTTATTGGGAAAACAAGCGATTTTAGTTGGAAATAGTGGTGTTGGTAAATCTTCCTTAATCAATGTCCTGATGGACGAGGAGGAAGCAAAAACAAGTCATGTAGGAGAGAAGAGTAAACGGGGTAGACATACTACTACGATGTCTAAATATTATGTTTGGAATACAAACTCTTCTGTGATAGATACTCCTGGTATTAGGAGTCTAGATGTTTCTTCGTTTTCAGCAAATGAAATTCAAGATTATTTTCCAGAATTTCACAAATGGAAAAAAAGTTGTAAATATCGTGATTGTCTCCATTATAATGAACCATATTCTGATTGTATGGTGAAACAACAAGTTGTAAATGGAAATATCAATCAAGATAGATATGAAAGTTATGTAAAAATGATCCGTGATTATTTTGGTGATCATCAATGAATTTTAATTTTGTGAAACCACAAAAGCAGGTTCTCATCGATCAGAATCTGTTTTTCCTTCACACAAAAAAATTACCAGCATATACTATAGAATGTTGTTTCAAAAACGAAAGTATAGTAAAATGAAATTGTGAGGAAGTGAATTATGAGAATAGATATTCAAAGTGATTCTAGAAAAGTATTACCTGGAGATACTTTTATTGCAATCAAAGGCATTGATCGTGATGGACACGATTATATAGAACAGGCAATAAAAAATGGAGCTACCAAGATTATTGCTGAACATGGCAGTTATTCTGTAGAAACGATCATTGTAGAAGATACGGAACAATATTTAATCCAGTATTTACACGAACATTATGATTCTGAGATTCGTAAATTAAAATTGATCGGGATTACTGGTACCAATGGGAAAACAACCAGTGCTTTTTTACTTCATACCGCACTCAATCAATTGGGTAGAAAAACGGGATATATTGGTACAGTAGGTTTTTATGTCAAAGATAAGATTCGTAGTTTAGATAATACTACTCCCAATTTATACACATTATATTCTATTTTCTTAGAATGTTTAGAGATGGGAGTAGAACAAGTTGTATTAGAAGTGAGTAGTCAAGCAATTTGTGGACATCGTGTCGAAGGATTATTATTTGATTATGCGGTATTTACCAATTTAACAGAAGATCATTTGGACTTTCACAAAACGATGGAAAATTATGCTTTGGCGAAACAACAGTTATTTCGTCAGTTAAAACCGGATGGCAAAGCAATCATTAATATAGATGATGATTATCAAGATTACTTTGTATTGGATGGAAATCACAATATTACCTTTGGGAAAAAAGAAAGTGATTATCAAATAGGCAATATCAAAATGAATACAATGGGAAGTGTCTTTACAGTGACGCATCATGATGAAACTACAATGTTAAAAACACCACTCATCGGGGAATATAATCTTTATAATTTAATGATTTCTGTTATTATTCTTTCTGATATGGGATATTCAATGGAAAAGATAAAGCATCTTTGTGCTCATTTAAATGCTCCTGTAGGAAGAATGGAAACGATCAACTATTTAGATAACCGTATTATTGTTGATTATGCGCATACACCAGATGCGATGGAGAAATTGATTCATACAGTAAAGTCTGTTTGTGATGGAAATATTTATGCGGTGTTTGGTTGTACAGGAAGTAGGGAACGTGAGAAACGACCTGTGATGATGAAGATTGCGACAACTCTTTGTAAGCATGTGATTGTTACGATTGATGATTTGCATGAAGAAGAAGCTCAAGAGATTGTTGCTGATATGTTAAAAGATAATCAGAATAAAAATTATGAAGTAGAGTTCGATCGCAAAAAAGCCATTGAAAAGGGAATTTCTCTTTTAAAACACCATGATATTTTATTAATCATGGGAAAGGGACATGAAGATTTTATTATTGTAAAAGAGAAAAAGATTCCATTTAATGATGTGGCAGTCGTAAAAGAGATCATTCGAGAAATGGAAGTAAAAGAAAAGCTTTGAACCATTTGGGTTCAAAGCTTTTATAGAGTAATTCTAATGGTGTCACTGATCGCACGATTTGGGTTGTAGAATTTCTCTTCATAACGGTACATGAGACCTTTTTTGATGAGTTGATCGATTGTGTTTTGGAGTTCTTGTTTGGTTATGTTTGGGACATCTAGTTCGTCTAGTGTTTTTCCATCTTCGATTTGTAATAGTTGAGAAAGAACATGATATTCTGTTATGTTGAGATTAAAGTTTGTAAAGACATAGTCATAGTAAGAAATTAATTTTCTTGTTGTCTCATCTTCTGGATTGATTACCATTTTGTCGAAGTAGTCTTTCATATCGAATTGGGCGAGAAATCCTTGTCCTTTTCTAGCAAGTCTTTTTACTTCTTCGATTCCACCGGTTTTTAAGATCCACAACATTTGTTTTGCTTCTTTAAAATAAAGACTTCCAATACAACGTTCATCGCAGTTTCCACGACCGAATGAGATCCAGTTTTGAAGACAGATTTCATCGATGAAGTGATATTTTAATAAGAAATATAATCCTAGTAAATCGACTGTTGCTTCTTCAAAGAATGGGGCAGTGGAAGTTTGTTCTTCTTTTGGAGTTCTATTTCCAATGACAGCATGCATCAGTTCATGGGCAAGCATGATTTCAGAAATACCATGTGCGGTATATTTTTCTAACAGGTAAATTCCTTGTTCGCATCCGTATTTTTGTGCTTGATGTTCATTAAAATTCATTGCTTTAAAGTTTGCTTTTTCAAATGGATAAGGAAAGTGTTTTACGATTTGGATGTTTGGTCTTTCACAGGTTAAATTGAATTCCTCATAGAAACGATCAATCATATTTTGAAAGACTTGATAAAATTCTTCTTGTGTCATGTGGACAACATTTGGTTTTTCTTTTTCTAGTTGTAGATAACTTTCTTTCATTTTTGTGATTTGTTCCTCTAGAAATTGAATTTGAATTGGGGTTAAGTTTTCTTTTGTAATTGTTCCATCGTCTTGGATGTATTGAAATAGTTCATCGATTTGGGCAAAGATTGGTTTTTTTAAATAGTATGCGCCAATTAGTAATTTTGTTTTTTCTAACATTTTGATTTCTCCTTTTTTTTATTTATTTTACCATATTACATTTAGCAAATCAAATGAATTGTGTTACAATAAAAAAGGTTTAGGTGAGTATATGTCAGTACAAAAAGAATTGTTTCAAGAAAAGTTATTGTCATGGTATCATGCTGGTCATCGGATATTACCATGGAGGGAAGATCCCACTGCTTATCATGTATGGGTGAGTGAGATTATGTTGCAACAAACTAGAGTAGAAGCAGTGAAAGGGTATTATCAAAGATTTATAGAGGCATTACCAACGGTATATGATTTGAAAGAGGTTTCTGATGAGAAGTTATTAAAACTTTGGGAAGGGTTAGGATATTATTCTCGAGCAAGGAACTTAAAGAAAGCTGCTGGTATGATTGTTGATGTGTATCAGGGGAAGATTCCGGATACGTATGAGGAATTAATCAAATTACCGGGAATTGGAGATTATACGGCAGGAGCGATTTTATCGATTGCATACCATAAACCATATCCTGCTTTAGATGGGAATGTGTTTCGTGTTTTGACAAGAGTATATGAAAATCCTGTTGATATCATGAGTAATCAAGGAAAACAAGAGATTCGATCATTGTTACTTTCTTTATTGTCAAAAGAAGATCCTTCTTCTTTTACACAGGCATTGATGGAGTTAGGGGCTTTGGTATGTGTTCCAAATGGAATTCCACATTGTGATGTTTGTCCACTTTCTTCTTTTTGTAAAGCACATCTTCATCAAAGAGAAAGTCTATTTCCAGTCAAGAAGAAAAAGATAAAACGGAGAGTAGAAAAGCGTTATGTTTTTCTGATTACTTATCAAAATCGGGTATTATTAAATCAGAGAGAAGAGACAGGATTGCTTGCTCATTTTTATGAGTTTCCTAATATTTTAGTAGATGAGGAAACGAAGACGGTAGAGACATGGTTGCGTTCTCTTTCGTCGGAAATGAAGGAGGTTACGCCATTAGAAGAAGCGAAACATCTTTTTACTCATGTCGAGTGGAAGATGATGGGATATCATATTGAACTGAAAAAACCGATTGCGGGGATATGGGCGAGTAGGAAAGAATTAAAAGAAGTTTATCCTATTCCCAGTGCTTTTATGAAATATCAAGAACAATTAAAACAATGGATAAAATAAAACACCAAATAAAATAAGAAACATAAGATACACCAGGGGTGTATTTTTTTGATAAATATAAAAAGTGATTCTAGGAAGATAGAACCAGGAGATACGTTTATTGCTTTAGATGGAGTGAATCATGATGGGAGTGAGTATATTCATGATGCGATTCAACGTGGGGCGAAACGAATTATTTGTAAAGAGGGAGATTATGATGTAGAAACAGTGCTTGTTCCAGATCCACATGCGTATTTAGTAGATTTTTTAGATGCGACTTATCAAGATGCTTTGAAAGAGATGACTTTGATTGGAATGACTGGAACGAATGGAAAGACAACGACTTGTTTTTTGTTGTATCAAGCTTTGAATCAGTTAGGAATTTCTTGTGCTTATATTGGGACGATTGGTTTTTATATGGATGGGAAAGTAAGAGAGTTAGGGAATACGACACCGGATGTATTAGATTTATATGATATGATTTTAGAAGCAAAGGAGCATGGCTATAGTCATGTAGTGATGGAAGTGAGTAGTCATGCTCTTAGTTATCAGAGAATTGGACATTTGAAGTTTCAAGCTGTTTTTTTTAGTAATTTGACGGAAGATCATTTGGACTTTCATAAGACGATGGAGAATTATGTGAAAGAAAAACAGAAGTTATTTTTACAAGTGAAAGAAGATGGAATTTGTTTTGTCAATATTGATGATGCCTATGCTTCTTATTTTCTTTTACCAGACAATCGTACTTTGACTTATGGCATGCATGAAAGTGATTATCAAATATCTGAGGTATCATTATTAGAAAATTGTTCTCGTTTTCAAGTAAATGGAGTAGAGTATGAAATAAAATTGTTAGGAAAGCACAATATTTATAATATGACATGTGTGATTGCATATCTAAATGAACTACAAGTAGAGGAAAAGAAGATACAAGAAGTAGTAGGAATGTTAGAAGCACCGAGGGGAAGAATGGATGTAATTTCTTTTTCTAATCGTAAAGTAATGATCGATTATGCGCATACACCAGATGCGGTAGAAAAAGTTTTACTTGCAACAAGGGAGATTCCTCATCACAAGATTGTGACAATCCTTGGTTGTGGGGGAGATCGGGATGCTTTTAAACGTCCCATCATGGGAAAAATCGCAACAGATTTATCTGATTATGTGATTTTTACAAGCGATAATCCTCGAAATGAAGATCCGATGCATATTTTAAACGATATTACAAAATCACTACAGAAAAAGAATTTTGAAGTCATTGAAAATCGTAAAGAGGCGATTGATAAGGGTATACAAACCTTAGAAAAAAATGATATACTATTATTGCTTGGAAAAGGACATGAAAATTATCAAATAATTCATAACACAAAATATGATTTTGATGATAAAATAATAGCAGAAACAATCATAGAAAAAATGTACAAGGAGTGAGACTATGTTAATATTAACCAAATCCATATTATCGATGATGATAGGATTTATCTTATCAGCGATTGCTGGTTTGATCTTAATTCCATTATTGAAGAAATTGAAAGTAAGACAAAATGTCAGTGTCTTTTTGAGGAAAACACATCAGGAGAAAGATGGGACACCAACGATGGGAGGACTCATCTTTATCATTCCGACGATGCTTACTATGATTTTTTTATTGGTGACTGGTAAAGTAGCGTTTAGTGAGAATTTATTTATTGTCATGTTTGTCTTTGTCGCTTATGCACTGCTTGGCTTTCTCGATGATTATTTAAGTATTAAGCGGGGGCATAATGAAGGGTTGACAGAATTACAAAAGCTATGTGGACAGTTAGTGATCGCATTGATCTTCTTCTATATTTATATGAAGAGTGGATCTCATCCTGTTTTAGATATTCATACATTAGGAATACGCATTGATATGGGATGGTTCTATGGAATCTTCTTACTGTTTGTCTTAGTGGCAAGTAGTAATGCGGTGAATCTAACCGATGGATTAGACGGACTTGCTGGAGGATTATCTCTGATGGCTTTTCTCGCTTTTGCCTTGATTTCTTGGAATTCAGACTGGGCAGTGGGAAGTAGTGATATTGCAGTATTCTGTTTTGTATTAGTAGGATCTTTATTTGGATTTCTACTTTACAACACTCATCCGGCGAAAGTCTTTATGGGAGATACTGGTTCTTTAGCACTCGGTGGAACACTGGCAAGTATTGCGATTGTAACAGATCATGAACTTACATTAGTGATTGTAGCAGGAGTTTTTGTGATTGAAACTTTAGCTTGTATCATTCAAATGGTTTCTATCGCATTATTCCATAAAAAAGTATTTTTAATGGCACCACTTCATCACCATTTTGAAAAATTAGGATGGGATGAGAGAGATGTTGTAAAATTGTTCTGGACCATTGGATTGATTCTTTCCATGGCAGCTATTGGATTTGGTGTTTGGATCTAAAGATAACTTCGGTTATCTTTTCTTTGCATTCAAAGTAGTGTATAATAAAATTGGTGATAATATGAGTAGCAAGGTGTTTGATGTATATAAAGGAAAGAGAATTCTTCTTTATGGTGGAAAGGAAAGAACAAAGGAAGAAACATTAAAACGATTATTTCAAAGTACTTCTAATGATTGGAGTAAAGATTTTGTCCAGTTGACAACAACCATCCACAGTTTGAAAAAGTGGGAAGAAAAAATGGAAAAGTTGAAGTTTTTGACTTTGTCTCAGTTTTTAAAAATATTTCGTCTTTTTCAAAAAGAATTATATGAAGATCACGATTATACAGAAACTTTAGAACTAGATACTAATAAAAAGTTAAAAGAGTTTAGTAAGGGAGAAAAAGAACGCATTTTATTCTTATTACAATATCAGTTAAAGTTTCAAGTTTATTTATTTGACGAACCATTTTTACACCAAAATGAGAAGCATATGAATTTGATGTTGAAGTTAATTGATCAAAGATTAAAAGAGGGTTGTGTTGTTTTATTTTGGTCAAAATATCAATTAGAAAAGATGGAAGAAATCATTTCTGATGTTCTGATTGTTACGGATACGAAGATCAAGTTTGAGCCTCTTTCTAAAGTGTGTCATCACAATTATTCGATTGTTCATTTAAAAGGAAAGAACTATAAACAATTAAAGTTAAGTATTCGTAATATTATTTTAAAAGATCAGACAGAAGATGAGATTGTCTTCTTGTATTGTGGTAAATTTCACGAGTTATTTTCTGTCTTACAGACAGTGGAATTAGAAGATGTATCGATTCGAAAACAGACATTAGACGAAGCCTTGATGTCAATGAAGTGAAAAGTAATTGTGGAAAATGCTTGATTTTCCTTTTCTTTTGGAGAAATATCTGCTATACTAGTGTTAAGTATAAGAGAATAGTGAGGGATTTCTTATGAACCAAGAAGGATTAAACAATTTAGGAACAGATTTCAATTTAGGAAATCAACCAACAACGAATTTTGATGATGTTGAAGTGTTAGATATGGATACGGATGATACTTCTTCTTCAGAAGAAAGTGGGGGAGTTTCTAATATTCAGCCAATGAATTCTATTCCACCAATAGAAGATGTGTTAGGACAACAAGAGACAACTCAACCTGTATCAACTGGGATTCCATCTGTAGATGATGTATTAGGAGTAAGAAATACCGTTTTAAATGAAACAAGTAATCAAGTTGTTCAAGAAGGGCCAAAGGAAGAGAAAAAAGTAGAGGAAACAAAGATTCCAACGTTAGATGAGATTTTTGGGACAAGTATTACCCAACAACCTACGGTGACTACTCCAGTAACGCCTGCTGTAAGTACACCGGAACCAGTGGTACCAAGCCCAGTTCCACCAGCACCAACGGTTACAAGTAGTCCAGAACCTGTTGTGAGTCCTGTTGGTACTCCACAACCGAGTCCAATGGTATCTCCGGTAGTAAATACTGTACCGGAAACACCAGTTGTTACTCCTAGTGTAGAACCACTTCCGCAACAAGGCGCAGTACAAAGTCAAATACCAAGTACTACAGAGCCGTTTGTGAATCCAATGGATGTGACACCTACGAGTACCCCAGTAGAGACTCCAGTCATGACTGGAAACCAAAGTTCGTTGAATAGCCAAATACAACCAGAAACACCAGTTGTGCAACCTAGTCCAGTAGTGACACCAACATCAATGATAGATCCTATGACAGTCAATTCTACTGTATCACAATCAACACCACAACCAATGAGCGCGATCGTTGAACCTACACCAATTATGGATACTACAATGAATGCGAAAGAAGAAGCAGTTGTTTCTAAATTAGAAAATACAGATATGACTCCAACCAAAGAAGAGAAGAAAGAAGATTTAGAAAATACCATTCTTTTAAATAAACAATTAAATGATGCGAAAATGGCAATTAAAGCAGAAGAAAGTAAAAAAGATCCAGAAAAGAAAAATAAAAATGGATTAATGTTAGTCATTGCTTTATTTACAGTGTTATTAATTGCTGTACTTGTTATTCCATTTATTTTTAATTATTTAAATCAATAAAGAGGTTAAGTAATTAATCTCTTTTGATTTCTTTTCAAAACGTAGTATAATAGAGCATCGGAGGAATGAAGAATGAAATATAAAATGCAAAAACTGGGATTATGTATGGGATTATTATTATCAGGATGTCAAGTAGTAGATTCCATTGTTCCAGAAAATCAAGAAAAAGATCAATTAGTATTAGATTTTCAAGGAAAAGATACTTGTTATTCCTATTATTTATATTTAGATATTCCTAGTGAGGAAAAGAGTAAAATCGATGATTGGATTTCACGACAAGACATTGAAAAAAGAGTACATTACACTTATTTTCAAGAAGTTGGATATAATTATGAAGTAAATTATCAAGATATTGATATTATGTTCTATGCTCATATTGTCGATACAGATCGTTTAACAAGAGAACAAAAAAAATCATTTGAAAATACGGAACGATATTTATATAAAATTGTTTTTACTTCTACTTATAAACAAGAAGTAACAGAAGCTTTGATTCAAGAAGTAATGAATCAGATTACTCGTACGATGTCTTCTTACTCTTTTTACGATACCATTGATGAATTTTATCAAGCCATCAACCCAGAAGAAGTTGCTTATACAAAAGTATTAAAAAAAGAATCATTGATTTCTTAAAACTCTCTAGACAGAATATAGAGAGTTTTTATATAATGGAATAGGTGATATGGAGTATGCAATTAAAAATAGAAAATCTTCACAAAAGTTTTGAAGAAAAAGAAGTTTTAAAAGGAATTGATTTTACTTTTGAGGAGGGTAAAATCTATGGATTATTAGGAAGAAATGGAAGTGGAAAAACAACATTTTTTAACTGTTTAAACCACGATATTCCATTTGAAGAAGGAACCTTTACTTTAGTAGATCAAAAAGAAAATAGACCATTAGAATTAGAAGATATCGGGTATGTATTATCAACCCCAAACGTTCCAGAATTTTTAACAGCAAGAGAATTTTTAAAATTCTTCTTAGATATTCATCAAGATAAGATCAAAGAAGAGAAGAGTATCGATGAATATTTTGAATTTATGCATATAGAGAAAGAAGATCGTGATAAATTATTAAAAGATTATTCTTATGGAATGAAAAATAAGATGCAGATGTTAGTCAATATGATTGCAGATCCCAATGTGCTTCTTTTAGATGAACCATTGACTTCTCTAGATGTTGTTGTCGCAGAAGAGATGAAACAAGTATTAAAATCGATGAAGAAAAATCATATCTTGATCTTCTCGACTCATATTATGGAACTTGCGCTTAGTCTTTGTGATGAAATTGTATTATTACATCAAGGTACTCTAAAAGAGATCGATCGTAGTCATATGAGTGATCAAGAGTTACGCGATAAAATTTTGGAAGCATTGACGGAGTGAGCTTATGATTAAGACATGGATTCAATCATTTCAAATAAAAAACGCATATCGTGTTAACACTTTCATCTATTCTCTAAAACAACTTCCATTGATTGGAAAAGTATTTAAAAATGCGTTATATGGAAATACTGCGTTAAAAATTCTCGGTACGTTTTATAGTATCATTGTCGAACTGATATCTACTTTTTTAGGAAAGTTCTTATATCTATTCTTTTTGATTTATTTGATCTTACCAATGTATCCTTCTTCGGATGGCTCTTATTTTGTACATCTTCTTCTCTTTTTAACTGGAGCAGGTGCACTTTTAAATACCTATTTATTCAATCCAACAAAAGACAAATACTATGCGATGTTCACTTTAAAAATGGATGCGAAAAAATATACGCTTTCTGATTATTATGATCGTATGCTGAAAGTCGTTATTGGCTTTATGCCATTTACATGTCTTTTTGGAATTCTCAGTCAAGTACCAGTTTGGATTTGCATTCTACTTCCATTTTACGTAGCTGCTTTTAAAATTCTTGTCAATGTCTATTTTTTAGAAAAATACAAACGTACAGGAGTTGTAACAGATGAGAACCATCCAGTAAAAGGAGTTTGGCTTTGGATATTATTCTTTTTGATACTTGCTTATGGACTTCCATATGTTCAAATCGTCTTGCCACTGTCTTTTTCTGTTCTTTTTCTGTTACTTGTAGTAATTGGTGGTATTTGGGGTATCTTCTATCTACAGAAGTATTCAAAATATCGTGAAATATATAAAATCATTTTAACAAACGACAATATGAATCTAGCTGCTTATCAGACCAAAAACATGGAAAAGAAAACAGTACAAAAGGGAATTGATGTGAATACTAAAATAGTCAGTCATAAAACAGGTTATGCTTATTTTAATGAACTGTTTGTGAAAAGACATAGTCGTATTTTATCAAAATCAGCAATTAAAATTACTTGGGTAATGCTTGGTATTTTCTTTTTCCTCACAGTCTTTACGCTTTCTTTTCCTGTATGGAAAGAAAGAATCAATTCCATTTTACTAGTGATGCTTCCATATTTTGTCTTTATCATGTATTGTATCAATCGTGGACAAGAAGTATGTAAAGCAATGTTTATGAACTGTGATCATAGTATGTTGACGTATGGCTTTTATCGAAAACCAAAAGTGTTACTGAATCTATTTAAAGAACGTTTAAAAAGTGTTATTCTCATCAATTTATTACCTGCATTTACACTAGCACTTGGTCTTGTATTTTTACTTTATATCACGGGTGGAACGACACAGTTTTTGGATTATCCGATCTTGTTCTTTTCTATTTTAGCTATGAGTATTTTCTTTTCTGTTCATCATCTTGTTTTATATTATTTATTACAACCCTATAATCAGGAAAGTGAAACGAAAAGTGCGACTTATGGAATCGCCAATGGTGCAACTTATTTATTTTGTTATTATATGTTGAAAATACGAATTCCTATTTTCACCTTTGGATGTTGTACAATCTTGTTTAGTATTTTATACTGTTTGATTTCTCTATTCTTGGTGTATCGCTATGCCCCTAAGACATTTCATTTAAAAAATTAAGAACAAGAGTCTTAAAAAAATGGTATAATAAAAAGAGGAGTGGTAAGGATGGACTATAGAGTAACAATTGATCAATTTGAAGGACCCTTAGATCTTTTATTACACTTAATTAAACAGAGTGATATTGAAATTGAAGAAATTGAAGTTTCTAAGATTACAGAACAATATCTAGAATATATTCAAAAACAAGAAGAAATGAATTTAGAGATTGCCAGTGAATATTTAAGTATGGCAGCGGAATTGATTGAAATGAAATCCAACCATCTCTTACCACGAGAAAAGAAACAAGAAGAAGATGCTTTTGAAGAAGATGCGAAAGAACGATTGATTCGACGATTACAAGAATATCAACAGTATAAACAGATTGTAGGAAGTTTGAGACAGTTAGAAGAAGATCGTCATTTAGTCTATACCAAAGATCCTTCTAATTTAAAAGAGTATCAAAAAGAAGATACTACTTTATCAGAAGATATTACACTCGATCGTTTATTAGAAGCATTTCAAGCCATGTTGAAAAGAAAAGAATTAGAAAAACCATTACATACAAAGATTACAAAAAAAGAGTATTCAGTATCGAAACGAAGTAGTGAGATTAAAGAGTTATTAAAAAAGAAAAAACGTGTAGAGTTTGAAGAGTTATTTCAAGAATGGAGTAAAGATTTTGTCGTTGTTACGTTTTTATCTATTCTAGATTTAGCAAAAAAACAATCTCTTGTGATTGAACAAACGCACAACTTTGACCGAATTATATTATCAGTAAAGGAGGATTCACATGAACCAGAAAGCAGTTATTGAAGGAATTTTATTTGTATCTGGTAGTGAAGGAATCACTCTAGAGGAACTGGCCCGTGTGTTAGAAAAAAATGAGGAGCAAGTAGAAACATTGTTACAAGAATTAAAGAACGATTATCAGAGTGAGGAAAGGGGAATTCAGTTAGAAAAATATGGGGATCTTTATAAGTTAACAACGAAGAAGGAACATAAGTCTTTTTATAAGAAACTGGTATTCGTCCAAGATAATCCTAATTTGAGTCAAGCAGCTTTAGAAACATTGGCAATTATTGCTTATAATGAACCAATTACTAGAGTAGAAGTAGATGAGATCCGTGGCGTTGGAAGTGCACATTTAGTAAGAAAATTGCTGATGAAGAATTTGATCGAAGAACGTGGAAAGTCGGATTTACCAGGAAGACCTATGATGTATGGGACAACAAAGGAGTTTTTAGATTTCTTTGGATTGAAAAGGAAAGAAGATTTGCCAACGTTAGATAGTCAAATTGAAGTGATTGATTTAGAACCAGAATTATTTGATTCCAAATACCATGAAAAAGATTCTATTTCTTAAGTGGGAATTCCTAGAAGAATTAGTTATTTTTACTAATTCTTTTTTGTTTTTCTCATATATTATAATGAAAGGAGTGTGAATATGGATAATATCTACGAAAGTGCGATGCAAAAGATAGAGTGCGATACGAAAAATTGTAGACCTGGTGCGGTTTTTGTAGGCCCTACTGGACCGACGGGGCCAACGGGACCCTCTGGTGGACCAACTGGAGCAACGGGACCTACTGGACCTACAGGACCAACCGGACCGACCGGACCTACAGGAGTAACAGGGCCAACGGGTCCAACTGGAGCGGCAGGTCAAGGAATTGTAGCTCAAGGATTTTATAATACATTGCCTGAGTTATTGGCAGCTCATCCAACAGGACTTCCAGGGCAAGCTTATGTTGTTGGAGATCAATTATATGTATGGAGTGCAGATACTGCTTCATGGCAAGGAACTGGTGTTGTCGCAGGGCCTACAGGTCCAACCGGAGCAACGGGACCAACCGGACCAACTGGAGCAACGGGAGCAACGGGTGCAACAGGAGGGATTGCTACTTTGACGATTGGTACAGTAACGACTGGTACACCAGGTGGAACAGCTTCTGCAAGTATTACTGGAGTTGCTCCTAATTATGTATTAAATTTAACAATTCCACAAGGTCCAACTGGGGCGACAGGTGTAACAGGGCCGACGGGAGCATCTGGTATTACTGGACCAACTGGACCAACGGGTGCTACTGGAGCTACTGGAGTAAGTGGACCGATGGGAGCAACCGGTGTAACCGGACCTACAGGTCCAGCGGGAGCAACAGGACCAACAGGAGCAACTGGAGTAAGTGGACCGACGGGAGCAACCGGAGTAACAGGACCTACAGGTCCAGCGGGAGCAACAGGACCAACAGGTGCAACCGGAGTAAGTGGGCCAACCGGAGCATCAGGTGCAACCGGACCAACCGGACCGACGGGACCAGAAGGAGCAACAGGACCAACTGGAGCATCAGGCGCAACAGGACCAACCGGACCGACAGGACCAACTGGACCAGAAGGACCAACGGGACCTACAGGACCATAATGGAGTAACTATGAAAAAATATAAGATCAGTGTTTATGCAATCAGTAAAAATGAAGAACAGTTTGTGGATCGTTGGGTTGATTCCATGCAAGAAGCAGATGATATTTATGTATTAGATACAGGCTCTAGTGATCATACTGTTGAACGATTGAAAGAAAGAGGCGTACATGTTACTTCTCAAGTGATTACTCCATGGAGATTTGATGTCGCACGTAATGCCTCTTTAGATTTGGTACCAGAAGATACGGATATTTGTGTATGTACAGATATTGATGAAGTCTTTGAACCAGGTTGGAGAGAAAAGTTAGAATCCCTATGGGATGAATCATTGACACGTTTACAGTATAATTATAATTGGAGTCTAGATGAACATGGAAAACCAATCGTAAACTTTTATATTGAAAAAATTCATAGAAGATTAGGTTTTATTTGGACACATCCTGTTCATGAGATTTTAACTTATCAATTAGGAGAAGAAAAGAAACTTGTTACAGATGAGATTACGTTGAATCATTATCCAGATCGTAATAAATCTAGAAGTAGTTATCTACCACTTTTAGAACTATCTGTTCAAGAAGATCCTGAAGATGATCGAAATATGCATTATTTAGGACGAGAGTATATGTATTATGAAAAGTGGAATGAATGTATTGATACTTTAATTAAGCACTTAAACTTAAAAAGAGCAACTTGGAAAGATGAAAGATGTGCTTCTATGCGTTTTATTGCTCGTAGTTATCGTCATTTAAAACGTTATGATGAAGCTAAAATGTGGTTAGAAAAAGCAATTCAGGAAGCTCCTTACTTAAGAGATCCCTATATGGAAATGGCACTATTATATTATGAATTAGATGATTATCAAGAAGTTGTTACTTATGTAACAAAGGCTTTACAAATATTAAATCATCCTAAGTCTTATATTAATGAACCATTTAGTTATAATGAAACACCATATGATTTACTAGCAGTTAGTTATTTCTATTTAGGGGATTATGATCGCTCTTATCAAAATGCAATGATTGCTGTTTCTATGAATCCAGAGGATGAAAGATTGAAAAATAATTTAAAATTAATTGAACAAGCAAAAAAGGAGTCTCAAGAGTGAGGCTTCTTTTGGTGTGATAATATCATCATATTGCAAACATATCAGTGAAATGTTATACTGATATTAGAATAGAGGGTGTATGATGAGAAAGAAGTTATTATGTATTTTAGGAATTAGTATATTATTGGTTGGTTGTGGAAAGAAGAAAGAACAGTATCCTGAAGTAGCTGGAGAATATTATGCAGAAGATGACACGGAGATTATTTTATATGCAGATGGAACATGTCATGCAAAAGTATGGGCAATCAAAGATGAATCTGGGACGACCAAAAGATGTATTCCTCAAGATGGATGTACAGAAAAGTCAGATCGTTTTATTGAAGAGGTGAGTGATTGTACTTTTACATTAGATGAAACTAAGGTTATATTAACGATGAATTATTATTTAAATGGAGATTATACTTATGATTATTCGGTAATTAATAATTATGAGATGCTAAATTCTAGAGATGAGTCTATGTTATATGTGAAAAGAGGAACAGACTCAGATCAAGCTATTCAAGAAGAAAAAAGAAAAGAAGAGGAAAAACAAAAACAAGAACAGGAAGAATATAAACAATATCAGGAAATGAGTCGTCTACAATTGGTTGAAACGATTACTCCGGATTATATACCACATACAAAGAGCGATGTTACATCGTGGTGGAAACCAGTTTCTTACTGTGATCATAAAGGATTAGATACGCTTTTAAAGGAAAATTTAGCAAGTCATTATCTAGTGGAAATTTATGCGAATCAACTAGGAAAGTATGTCTTAAAAGTAACAGATCAACACGGAAATTGTGTGATGATTCCTCTAGGATTGGGTTTGGATGATGAATATTCGTCTTCTATTATGGATATGTTTGATGCATCTGGGGCAGTCGTAGTTACTGCAGATGGACAACAGGTTCATGACAATTATCGCTATGGTTTTCCTGAAACTTACGGAGAAGTGAGTGACTTTATTTGTAAGGGGACATTTTAGAAATAGAATCGACTTATGTTTTGAAATCATCATAAAGATAAAGAAAAAGGAGTCTGATCGATTCAGACTCTTTTTGCATGCTTTTGTCTCCTACTATTTTCTTTTTGATAATTTTGGACCTTCATCTTTTTGACTAGATTGTTCTACTTCTTTTTCTTCTAATAGTTCATTTTTTAAGTTTTCCAATGTTTGTTTTTGCTCACTAAGGCTTAATTCTTGTGGAGTTGATGAAGTAGTTTCTCTCTCTTTTTTATCTTCTTTACTATCATTTAAATCTATACTTGTACTATTTTTTAAAGTATCGTTAAGTGGTTCTTCGTCTTCATGTTTTTCCGTTTCTGATTGAGCAACGGGTTTCAAAGCTTCAATAATCATTTTCTTTTGTTCTTCAACAGTTAATCTAGATGCTGAGCCACTAACTTTTAAAATGGTAATGTCATCTAATGATTCACCCATTTCATAATAAAATTCACTATAATCATTGCCATCCTTGATTTGAATTTTTTTTGCATTTAACAATCTTATTTCTGCTTTTGTATGTATAATTAAGGCATTTAATCCTGTTGGCTTTTTTAAATATTCTGTTTTTTCGATTTCTGACATTTCTTCTAAGGCGTCGATTACACTTAATTGATCTAGAATCATTGGTCTAACCTGATTGTATTGTACTGTTCTTTGAAATACTAGCATTACATTCAAGACTGGTATTAACATGGATCGAAGTGTAGCATTTAGTACATCTTGATTTATTTGTTTATATATCTCTGATAGCCTTTCCATATCGATTTTATATCCAGCATCTGCAACATCTTTAAGCATTCTCAATTCATTTGCGATTTCCAAACCAAAACTTGCAACAATTGTTCCTAACCATAGAACTAAAAATTCCATAATTAATCCTCCTTTTTTAGTTGCTTGTTATTCTAACAAATTGATACATTGTTGTCAAGTAAACTTTTTCTCTGGATAGTGTTTCCAAAGTGTGGAGATTTGTCAAACAAACCTTTATAAAATAAAAAAACGGTTAAAACCTAAAAAATGCTTTATAATTAAATTAACACAAAAAAATGAAAGCGATGTTTTAACCGTATGAATGTTATACCACTTATCACTCTTAAAAGTAAAGAGGGTGAAATTATGAGAAGAGCAGAGAAATAGCAACAAAACCAAACTATTCTGTGATAAAATATTTAATAGAAAGAAGGTATGATTGTGATTACTGATGAAAAATTAAAAACAATTGTTGATGATGTCATTAACGATAATGAAGAAAGTATTGATAGTAAAGAGGTAAATTATAAGGACCAAGTATATACTATCACTAAAAAAATTATTGATTTACCAAGTGAAAACATTACTACAATAGCCGATTTAATAAATTACAATCCAAATGAAACATATGTTGAACCTCTTACACAAGGGCAAATTAGAAGATTAGTAGAAGAAACTTGTAAAAAATTGAATATTGAATTAGAAGAAAATAGAGGTAGGTTTGGTGGACTAGCTTATTATTATCAATTTAAAAAAGTTAATAATGGAAAGTAAAAGCATATGTGGAAGAACCAAGTGGAACGAAAGAAAAAACAGTAGAAGCTATTAAAGTTTGTCTAGAAAAGAATGAAGATTTATTAGATAAAATATTATATCCAAATTTTAATAAAGATATGGATAATGGAAATTTATATTAATAGGACAAATTATGACTAGAGAACAATATAAACAAAATGATAAACAAAAATAATTGCAATTTATTTTAAGTCAAAAAACCTCACATTTTTTCAAATGTGGGGTTTGCCAACAATCTGACGACTTTTTGACAAGTCTCTTTCTATTACTACTCGAAAAGTTCGAGTAATGATCAATCTGGTGCGAGTGGTTAAGTTATTTCAAACTTTTACTCACAAATTAGAAATTTTATAGTTTTATATCAATTTCTAATAATATTTTACCAAAGAATAGAAAAAGTAGCAATAACTTCCATGCTACTTTGTTTAACTTCCAAATCCAAATGTAACTATTCAGACTGTGAAAAAAATAAAGTGTAAAAAGTAGTGTCAATGATGCT
>OGRO01000091.1_pt1 | contig 90727 bp, 83 predicted proteins | sample 1553451 | NCBI WGS metagenome assembly OGRO01 (sample SAMEA2580021, study PRJEB22360) | human gut metagenome | reverse complement strand
CGCCGGCGAGCCCTTCACCGCTCGCGGCGACGTGCTCGTCGAGCCGGGCTATCGCAGCGTGTATCCGTACGGCCTCAAGAAGGACGAACAGATGCCCCCGCTCGTCGAAGGCCAGACGCTCGACTTCTGGGATGCGGATTGCGCGCACAAGCAGACCGAGCCGCCAGCGCGCTACTCGTCGGGCAAGCTCGTTCAGGAGATGGAGGCGAAGGGGCTTGGCACTAAGGCCACGCGCCATGACATGATCGAGCGCCTCTACAGCCGCCATTACATCGTGAACGATCCCATCGAGCCCACCCAGCTCGGCATCGCCATCATCGACGCGCTCGAGAAGTTCGCCGAGCCCATCACCACACCCAACATGACCGCCGAGCTCGAAGGCGAGATGACGCAGGTCGCCGACGGCAAGCGCCAGCGTGACGAGGTCGTGCTGCATTCGCGCGAGCTGCTCGGCGGCATCATCGAGAGCCTCATCCCCGAGAAGGATGCCATTGCGGACATGATTTCCGATGCCGTCACGGCTGATAGCCGTGTGGGTGCCTGCCCCAAGTGCGGCGGGGACTTGTGCGTGAAGACCTCGGCCAAGACGCGTTCGAGTTTCGTCGGCTGCAACAACTGGCCGGACTGCGACGTGACCTATCCGCTGCCGCAAGGTCGCTACGAGGCGATCGAAGAGCCGTGCCCCACCTGCGGCGGCCCGCAGATCAAGGTCACGCCCTTCAGGCAGAAGGCATACAACCACTGCCTCGATCCCGAATGCGCCACCAACAAGATGGAGGAGATCGTCGTCGGCGAATGCGCCGTGTGCAAGGAGGCCGGCCGCGAGGGCAAGCTCATCGCACAGAAGAACCCCCGCACGCTCAAGCGCTTCATCCGCTGCGAGAACTTCGAGCAATGCGACGTGAGCTATCCGTTGCCCCAGCGCGGTGATATCACCGCCACCGGCGAGGTGTGCGACGAATGCGGTGCGCCCGAGGTCATCGTCTCGACGGCGCGCGGCCCGTGGCGCATCTGCGTGAACATGAACTGCCCCAAACGCGAGAAGGAGAAGGCCGACAAGGCCAAGAAGCCTCGTGGCGGGGCGAAGAAGAAGACGGCCACCAAGAAGAAGACCACGGCCAAGAAGTAGAAGAAGTAGACGGAGACACCCATCCGCATGGATAGCAACGCTGATAGCACGCCGGGAATCTTCCTCACGCTCGAGGGAGATGACGGCGTTGGCAAGTCGACACAGGCCGACCTTCTCGCCAGTTGGCTCGAGCAGCAGGGTCGCACGGTACTACGCGTGCATGAGCCGGGCGGTACGCGCCTGGGCGAGAAGATCCGCGCGCTGCTCCTCGACAAGGAAGATGACGCGATGGCGCCGCTCGCAGAGCTCCTGCTCTTCGAAGCCGCTCGCGCCCAGGTGATGGACGAGGTCATCGAGCCCGCTCTTGCACGCGGTGAGGTCGTCGTCTGTGATCGCTTCACCGATTCGACGCTGGCCTATCAGGGCTACGGGCGCGAGCTTGGCGCCGGACTCGTGCGTTCGACCAACGACCTGGCATGCGGTGGCCGTTATCCCGACCGCACCTTGCTCCTCGCGCTCGACCCAGATGTCGCCCGCAATCGCGTCGAGGGTCGATCGACCGACGGGACGGGCGACCGCATGGAGTCGGCCGGCGAGGTGTTTCGCGCGCGCCTACGTAGCGGCTTCGAGGCCATCGCCGCGTCAGAGCCCGGTCGCGTCCACGTTATCGATGCCGATGGCAATGTCGACGAGGTGCACGGACGTATTTGCTCCGACCTCGCCGATTTGCTTGACCTGAACCTGCGAGACCAGACAAAACCGCCCCGGCAACATTTGTCTTGTTCGGTGGATTCCGGGGTGGAGGAGCGCTCATGAGCGAGCTCTTTGCTGGCATTTCCGGACAGGATCAGGTGACGTCGTACCTGCAGCGCGTGCATGACACGGGCAGCATGACGCACGCCTATCTCGTCGCCGGTGGGGAGGAAGGCGCGGGCGCCGATATCGCCCTGCGCTTTGCCGCGGGTCTCATCGCCCACGGGGATCCGCAGGTCACGGACGAGGTCCTGCGTCACGTCCATCCCGACCTTCACCTGTATAGGCCCGGTGGCACCGATGGCTACCTCGTCGACCAGGTACGCGAGCTCACGCACGACGCGGAGCTTGCACCCATTCGCGCCGCGAACAAGGTCTACATCATCCAGGATGCGCATCGCCTTGCGGGCGCGCCGGCAAACGCCCTGCTCAAGACGCTCGAGGAGCCGCCGCAAAACGTCGTCTGCATACTCGTGGCCAATAGCGAATCGGCCGTGCTCGAGACGCTTCGCAGCCGTTGCGAAGTACTCGTCCTCAACAGTCCTTCCGGAGTGCGCGCAGGAAACGCCCAGCTCTTCGACATGCTATACGCACTTGCACGCGACTGCGACAACCGCACGCTGCTCGCCAATTCCAAGCGCTTCGTCGAGCTCGCGCGCGAGCAGGCGTCGATGATGGACGAGGGAAGAATCGACGCCGAGACCTATATCGAGAAATACGATGACTACCTTTCGCAGGGAGCGAAGAAGCAGATCGAGCTCGCGGGCAAGCGCGAGGCGACCGCCCACGAACGCGCCGTCCTCTTCGACTTCTGCGCCCTCACCCGCGCATGGCTGCGTGACTGCCTCGTCACGCGCGAGGGGGGTTGTGAGCTGCTCGCCTACCCGGAATGCGGCGCGCAGAGCTCCCATGTGGCCCAATCGGCGACGACCGCCGGCCTGATGCGCGCCCTCGATGCCGCCAGAAGCGCCGCCACGAGCATCTCGTATAATGTGACACCACAACTTGCGATAGACGCAATGTTCTTGGAAATCAGGGAGGCTTTATGCCATTAGTAGCGTCAGTGCGACTTCGCTACGCATCCCAGGACTATTGGTTCGATCCAGCGGGCCTCGACATCAAGGCCGGTGACCACGTCCTGGTCGAAACGAGCAAGGGCAACGAGATTGGCCTGTGTACCCATGACGTCGTCGATGTCGACGAGGCCGAGGTCACCAAGCCGCTCAAGCCCGTCATCCGCATCGCGACCGAGGAGGACCTCGCCAAAAGCGACGAGATTGCCGCGCGTGACCAGGAGGCCCTCGCGGTTTTTCACGACCTCGTCGAGAAGAATCACCTCGACATGAGTCCCTCGGCGGTCGAGTTCTCGTTCGACGAGTCCCATGCGACCTTCTACTTCACCTCGGACGAGCGCGTCGATTTTCGCGGGCTCGTGCGCGATTTGGCAGCCGCGTTCCACACGCGCATCGACATGCGCCAGATCGGCCCACGTGACGAGGCCCGCATGCTCGGCGGCTTGGGTCACTGCGGCGAGGAGCTGTGTTGCGCGCGCTTGGGTGGCGAGTTCCAACCGGTGAGCATCCGCATGGCCAAGGAGCAGGACCTTCCGCTCAACCCCACCAAGATTTCCGGTCTATGCGGCAGGCTCATGTGCTGCCTGCGCTACGAGTACGAGGCATACAAGGACTTCAAGGGCCGTGCGCCCAAGAAGAACGCGCTCATCGATACGCCTGCGGGCATGGGCAAGGTCGTCGAGTTCGATACGCCGCGCGAGACCGTGCGCCTGCGCATGGAAGACGGCTCGAGCCTGACGCTGCCCGTCTCGGCGCTCGACACCGGTGACAAGGTTCCACGTGAGGGCGAACGCATCCGTCCCTGCCATATCTCCCAGGAGAACTTCGACAAGATCATGGAGGAGCTGAGCAACGACAGCAATCTCGCGATGATGGGCGAGAAGCTCTTCTCCGATGACCCCGATCTCGCCGACACCACGGTCGAGGGAGGATCCATCGAACGAGTGCATCGTCGCAGACGCTCGTCTGGTGACGCGTCGCACAGACAGTCGGGCGATTCGGGGCGCAAGCCGCGCAAGCGGGGAACTTCGTCACCCGCCCCGCAGCCACGCGATGAGCGCAAGCGCCGCCGATCGGTCTCCGCGACCGACGGTACCGAGATAAAGCACGAGGATTCCGCGCGCAAGGAGCAGCAGGACCACAAGGACGGACAATCTGCCGGCGGCAACGCGAACCGTTCGCGCAATCGCCGACGTCGCGGTGGCAACGGCGGCAACAAGTCTCGCCAGGGCAACCAGAACGCTCCCTCGAAGGAAGGATCGCAGGGCAAGGGCCAGGCTCCTTCGCGCCCGCGTCCCGGTCAGCACTCCTCGACCGTGAGCGGGGATGCGCCAAAGGGCAATGGCACGGGCGGATCCGGCAACTCGAGGAACAGACGTCGTCGCCGCGGTGGCGGCCACGGCCAGGGTTCGGGCAAGCCAAACAACGGTGCGGCCAGGGAATAGTCAAGAAAGAAGCATCCGCCCCGTGCGGAGCATGCCGGCTAGGAGAGGCACATGACGCGCAACATGACGTTGCTCACCGATTTGTACGAGATCACGATGGCCCAAAGCTACTGGTCGCAGGGCAAGATCGATACTGATGCGTGCTTCTACTCGTTCTATCGCGATAATCCCTTTGGCGGAGGTTACGGCGTCTTCTGCGGCGCCAACCAGATAGCTGAGCTCGTCGATGGCTTTGGCTTCACCGATGACGACATCGAGTACCTCGCCTCGCTGCAATCGCCCGGCAAGACCCCGTTGTTTGATCCTGCGTTTCTCGCATGGCTGCGCGGAATCGAGCTCTCCGTCGACATCTGCACCGTTCCCGAAGGCTCTCCCGTGTTTCCACGTGAACCGCTCGTGCGCGTGACGGGTCCCTTGCTGCAATGCCAGCTTCTCGAGCCCGCCATTCTCAACGGCGTCAATTTCCAGACGCTCATCGCGACCAAGGCATCTCGCGTATGTCAGGCGGCCGAGGGGCGCCCCGTCTCGGAGTTCGGGCTGCGCCGCGCGCAGGGGCCTGACGGTGCCCTCTCGTCATCGCGAGCCGCCTATGTTGGCGGTTGCGCGTCGGTTGCCAACGTGCTCGCGGGAAAGCTCTACGATATTCCCGTGAGCGGTACGCATGCCCATTCATGGGTGATGTCGTTTCCCGACGAGCTCAGCGCCTTCAGAGACTATGCCCGGGCCATGCCCGACAACTGCACCCTGCTCGTGGACACCTATGATGTCGAGCAGGGCGTGAAAAACGCCATCATCGTCGCTCGCGAGCTCGGGCGCGATGGTCATAAACTCCAGGGCATCCGCATAGATTCGGGTGATCTCGCATGGCTTTCCAAGATGGCGCGTTCGATGCTCGACAAAGCGGGTTTTTCCGATGTGGGAATCGTGCTCTCCAATGACCTTGACGAATACACGATCACGTCGCTCAACGAGCAGCGTGCCCAGTACACGGCCCTGGGCGTGGGCACGCATCTGGCCGCGGCCTACGGGCAGCCAGCGCTCGGGGGCGTCTACAAGCTCTCGGCCATTCGCGAGCCGGGTCAGGAGGATTGGACGCCGCGCCTCAAGATATCCGAGCAACTCTACAAGCGCACCATTCCCGGCGTGCTCGACGTGCGTCGCTATCGCAATGGGGACGGTATGCTCGTCGGGGACCTCATATTCGACGTGAACGACGGCGTGCCCGCCGATGCCGTCATCGTCGACCCACTCGACGCGATGCGACGTAGGAAGATGGAAGGCGAGTTCGAGACGCTTCTCAAGCCCCTGGTCAAGGCCGGCAAGTTGGAGGATGTCGATCTTTCCGCACGCACCGCCCGCGCGCGATGCACTCAACAGCTCGCCTGCCTGGATGACTCGATCAAGCGCTTCATGAACCCGCATGAGTATCCGTGCGGCATAGAGAGGGGCCTCTTCAAGAAGCGTGACGAGATCGTGATCGCGACACGAGGTCGAGATTCGCTCTATGATTAGGAGACGGGTGCCGATCGCGCACTCGCAAACGTAAAGGAGATATCGATGCCAGAAGATAGGATCCGGTGCCGCCTCGTTCTCGACTCGTGCTGTGACCTTCCCCTCGAGGTGCTCGAGAACGCCAAAGTGGACTTTCTCAAGTTTCCGTTCAATATGAACGACGGCGAGCATTTTGACGACATGTGGAAGAGCATGACCGCCAAGGAATTCTACGACCGCATGCGCAAGGGAGAGGTTTCGGGCACTGCGCAGATTCCGGTGTCCGAGCTCATCGAGCGTTTCGAATCCTACGCGAAGGACGGTACGCCGACGGTCTACCTCGGGTTTTCCTCCGCGCTTTCGGGTACCTATGGCACCGTCGAGCAGGTCGCCGAGGACATTAGGGCGCAGTATCCCGACTTCGAGCTCTATACGATCGACACCAAGCTCGCCTCGATCGCAGAGGGCCTGCTCGCTTACGAGGCCATCAACCAGCGCAATCGCGGGCTCACGGCCAAGCAGCTCGCCGAATGGGCACGCGAGGCCCGCTGGTTCGTGAATTGTCTGTTCACGGTCGACGAGCTCGAGTACCTGCGCCGCGGTGGCCGCATTCCCGCGGCCGCGGCGACCATCGGCGCCAAGCTCAACATCAAGCCGCTGCTCGACTTCGATCTCGATGGCGCCCTTTCCCTCACCGGTGTCGCCCGTGGTCGCAAGAAGTCCCTCAAGGCGCTGGTGAAGTGCTATGACGAAAACCACGCCGATGACCACGGGTCAAACGGCGTCGTGCTCACGGCTTCCGCAGATGCGGAAGGTGACGTCAAGTGGGTCGAGGAGCATCTCGATCGTCCCGAGGGCGCCATTCCCGCCATCCGCTGCCAGATTGGCCCCGTCATCGGTTCGCACGTCGGACCGGGTATGGTCGCCGTCGTGTTCTGGGGCAGCGACCGCCGCGAGAAGATTTCCATCGCCGATCGCATCGCGAACAAGATCAACAGTGGGGAGTAGCCGATGATAAGTCCGCTCGACACGCGTATCGCGTTTTTTGGCGGGGCGGCGCAGCCTGCCGTCGTCGAGGCGATCGTCAAGCTCAAGACCGCGGGATTCGACGTCGTCGTCGCAAGTCATGATCCGCGTGAGGCCCCGGCTCTGCGCGATGCGGGCGTGACGTTCATCGACGATCGGATGGAGGCCCTGCTCGGGAGCCAGGTCGTCATCACGTCGCTGCACACCTCGGCCGATGTCGAGAACCTGTACCTGGGCGACGAGGGTCTGCTCGAGCTCATGGACCCGGGTACGTTCTGCATCGACCTAAGCGTGTCGAGTCCGCGTCTCGCTCGCGAGATACAGGCCGTCGCGGCCGTCTCCGACATCGAGGTGCTCGATGCTCCCATCGTCTGCGTGGGAGAGGGCGAGCAGGCGGTGGTCTTCGTGGGCGGCGATCCGCAGACGCAAAGCACGCTCTCGCCCCTGTTTCCGTTCTTCGCCCCCATCGTCATGCCCCAGGAGGCGGCGGGCGATGGGCAGTTTGCCGCCATGATCAGCATCATCGCGCTCGCCGGTTCGCTCATGGGCACTGTCGAGGCGATGTCTCTTGCGCATATCGCGGGTTTTCCCGAGAAGAACGCGCTCAACGTGCTCGCGTCGACCTCGGGTGGCTCCCGTGCGCTCATCGATTACATCCCGCGCGTGCTCGGGCACGACTACACGGGCCGGATCAACATTGCGACGTTTCTCGACATGCTCGACGTGGCGCTTGATGCCGCCGAGGAGTTCGAGGTAACCATTCCCATGACGGAAACGGCCTATCAGCTCTACGAGCTCCTTCAGGCCGTCGGTGGGGAGGAGATGAGCATCCAGGCACTCGCGTTGCTCTACGAGGACGAGCAGACATGCGCCGACTACGGCCTGGACTGGGCGCTTGCCGACGGGTTCAACGACCGATGCGAGCGCTTCGACGACTTCTTTGGCACGGGCTATCTCGATGACGATGATGGTCCGGAACCTCCCGGTCGCACGCAGGGCGGACCGCCTCCCATCGATGGCTTCTTCTCGAAGAATTAGCGAAGGCAACGCACCATGGAGCTTTTCGCGACGTGCGGCACCGGGATCGAGGCGATTCTCGGGCAGGAGCTGCGTGATCTTGGCATGCAGGAGGTACGCCCCCTGACCGGTGGCGTTGCGTTCAAGGCCGGCTTGGAGCAGGTCTATGCCGCCTTGCTGTGGTCTCGCGTCGCAAGCCGCGTCCTACTCATCGTCGGGCGCGTGGACGCGACGGACTCCGATAGCCTCTACGCCGGCGTGCGTGCGATACCCTGGGAAGACCACATCATCGCAGGCGCCACGATTGCCGTTTCGGCGCGTGGAACCAACGACCAGCTTCGAGATACGCGATACACGGCGCTGCGCGCGAAGGACGCCATCTGCGATCGCCTGCGCGACCTGCGCGGCGAGCGTCCCGACGTCGACGCGCAGCATCCCGACCTGCGCGTTCAGGTGAACCTCCGCTCACGACGTGCGACCGTTTACATCGATTTGTCGGGTGGCTCTCTCGAAAACCGCGGTTATCGCGATGCGGCGCGCAGCACCTCCTCTCCCGTGCACGAGACGCTTGCCGCCGCCATGCTTCTTGCGGCGGACTGGCCTGGGCGCGCGCGTCGGGGTGACGTGCTCGTCGATAGCATGTGCGCATCCGGCACGCTCGCCATCGAAGCGGCCATGATAGCTGCCGACATAGCACCTGGTATCACGCGCTCGAACTGGGGATTTGCAGGATGGTCGGGCCATGACGAAGCGCTGTGGCAAGAGGTGCTCGATATGGCTGACACACGTGCGCAGGAGGGCTCGCGAAGTCGCGTGATATACGCAGGTGACGAATGCGAGCGCGAGCTAGCATGCGCGCGAGCGCGCGCCAAGGCGGCCACCGTCGTCCCGCTCATCGGTTTTTATGCCGACCGGGAGGTCATGGACGAGGAGCTTGCCCGACGCACCACGGGTCACGCCCTGTTCGCGAGCTGCTTGCTCGATGGCGCGGAACTTCCCGAATCGATGCGCCCCGCATGGTACGCGCAGCTCGCAGCCTACCTGCTCGCCTCCGGGGTTCTCGATACCGCTGCCATGCTCACAGAGGGGCCGGATGCAGACGCCTATCTGGGCATGGAGCGCACGCGGGGTTATGCCTGCATGAACGGTTCCGCAAGCTGCGACATCTCGCTCTTCGACCTGACGTCTGACGAGGAGCGGCGTGCGCGGGTGACGGTGCGGGACAGGGAGCTTTTCGTCTACGATGCCACCGCGCAGCAATTCGCCGATCGTCTCAACAAGGTCTTCAAGCTGCGCCGCAAGTGGGCAAAGAGGGAAAACGTCTCGGCCTATCGCGTCTACGATGCCGATTTGCCTGATTACAACATGGCAATCGACCTCTATGAGGGTGCGGGGAAGGATGCGGGCAGGCGCCTCGTGCATGTCGCCGAATACGCGCCCCCCAAGAGCATCGATGCGGACAAGGCCGCCCGTCGCATGACCGACGCTCTCAACATCGCGAGCGCCGTGTTTGATGTGCCCGCCACCGATGTCTTCGTGAAGCGCCGCGTCCGCTCCAAGGGCGGCTCGCAGTACGCACGCGACCTGCGTGATGAGACAACGTCTCTGAGCAGCTGTCTCATCACGCAGGAAAACGGCCTGCTCTTCGAGGTCGACCTCGCGAGCTACCTCGACACGGGATTGTTCCTCGACCATCGTGACACGCGCGAGCTTGTCGGCAAACTTGCGAAGGGCAAGAGCTTCCTCAACCTCTTTGCCTACACCTGCACCGCGAGCGTCTACGCGGCGGCGCATGGGGCGAAGTTCACGACGAGCGTCGATCTCTCGAATACGTACTTGCGATGGGGCGAGCGAAACATGGAGCTCAACGGTCTCATGAATGGCCACCAGGAGTTCGTCCGCGCGGATTGCGTCGAGTGGGTCGACCAGATGCGTCACTCCAAGATGCGCTGGGATCTCATCTTCGTCGATCCGCCCACTTTCTCGAATTCGGCGAAGATGCGCAAGCGGGGCTGGGACGTGCAGCGTGACCATGCTGAGCTCCTCATCGACGTGAGTCGACTTCTGACCCGTGGGGGAGCTGCGGTCTTCTCGTGTAATCTGCGTGGATTCACGCTCGACGCCGAGGCGATCGAGCGCGCGGGCGTGCAGGTCGTGGACATCACCGACAAGACGATACCGACGGACTTCGAACGAAACGCCAAGGTACATCATTGTTTTGTTTTGCGGAGAATCTAGCGCACGCGATTATCTGCTGCGTGATACACTAGAAACGCTCCTCCCAAGTCTGTGGTTGCGAGCCGCTAAAACGGCTCTAGTCCAAGGCAGATGCGGTCGAAAGGATCCACGTAAGCGGACAGGGTCTCCTGGACGTGAGCATGGCGCATCTTAGGGGTAAGACGTACCGTCCGTTAAGGTCACATACGGTGGCCCGGGCGAGAAAATGAGTAGTGAGATAGTATCAGGCAAAAGTTTCTGTATGCGAGTGTGGGGTCAAAAACCAGGTCAGTTGGGGGGAGCGCTTCCACTGGCCCATGACAAACGGAGCAAGATGTTCGCAAAGCAAATCACTCACAAGGGAATATCCGCAATCGTCATGGCGCTTGCCGTCTGCATGCTTGCCGTTGTCGGGCTGTCTGCGTGTCAGCTCCAGACAAACACGCAGGTCGAAAGCAACCTGACTCCCAAGCTGGACGCTTCGGCGACCATCAACGAGGGCGTTCTGACCGTTGGCATCAACGCGAACAACTCGCCATACGGCGGCACCAACGCGAGCAACCAGACGGTGGGCATCGACGTTGACGTCGCCGCGGCCATCGCCCAGGAGCTCGGTTTGCGCATGCAGATTGTCGACGTGGGGTCGAGCGGTCGCTTTGCCCTCAGCAACAAGCAAATCGACGTTGCGCTCGGGCTCACCAAGTCCGGCACCGGCGACCTCGTCTCCTATAGCGATTCCTACCTCACGGATGGCCTCTCGTTGTTCTGCCTGAGCACCAACAAGCCCGTTTCCATCGAGGACGTCGCGGCGCAGGCAAACGCGGGCACCGCCAAGATCCTCGTCCAGGCCGACACCACCGCGGCGAGCAAGGTGCAGGAGCTTCTCGGCATCGACAAGGTCGTTGCCATGCCTACCATGCAGGACGCATTCGATGCACTCAACGACGGCGAACAGAAGTTCCTCGTGACCGATGCCGTCATCGGCGACTACTTCGCGCGCAATTACGAGAACGTCATTCGCATGGGTTTCCTTGGAGCTGATTGCGTCACGCCCATCTACGCCGTGTCCCTCACGCAAAACTCGGCACTGTCGAGTGGTGTCAACGCGGCCATCAAGACGATCAACGAGAACGGCATCATGCGCGTCATCGCGACCAAGTGGCTTGGTTCCGATGGCGAGACGCTGCTCGCGGGCAAGACCGACCTGGCGACGCTGCCGGCAAAGGCGTTTGGCGCCGTCGGTTCCGCCGGCCAGGAAACCCCGAACGAACCGAATACCGACACGCCGGACGGCTCAGGTGAGGAGGATGCGAGTCAGCAATCCGGCGACGAGTAGAACGAGACAGAAACACGATCAAGGAGGTTTACGATGGCTATCACAGTTTCGGGACGAAAGATGAACGTCACTCCCGCTATCAAGGATTACGTCGACGAGAAGATCGGCCGTGCGCTCGAGGTCTTTGACAGCGCGGCCATGGACGCGGAAGTCGTGCTGCGCACCGAGAAGAACCCCGCGATTTCGCTTAACGCGATTTGCGAGGTCACGGTCAACGCCAAGGGCGCCGTCATTCGCGTGGCCGAGTCTGCGGAGGACATGTACGCGGCCATCGACCTGGCAAGCGACAAGGTCGCCCGCCAGCTGCGCAAGTACAAGACGAGGATCGTGGAGCGTCGTGGCGGTAGGGGCAGCATTCGCCATCTGCAGCCCGACGAGCTCGATATCCCCGATGTCATCCCGACCGAGCCCGAGGAAGACGACGATTTGCTCGTGCGTCTCAAGGAAGTCGAGATGGAGCCGATGACCGAGGAGCACGCACTCGTGCAGACCGACCTGCTCGGCCATGACTTCTTCGTCTACTTCGACCAAGACGCACACCAGATTCAGGTCATCTACCATCGCAAGAACGGTGGCTACGGCATCATCAGGCCGATCATCAACGCCTAGGAATCGCGACGCGTCATCGCTTTCCAGCAAGAGGGGCCGGGCACTGCCTGGCCCCTCTTTCATGTCACATCGTCCACTCTCGGGTTTTGCACATTTTCGCAATCGTCTAAGTGCTAGTATGTGCAGATTATTACTTGCAGCGGGATGAAAGGAACGTCAAGTCATGGCACGCGTGTACAACTTCTCCGCCGGTCCGGCGGTACTCCCCGAGGAGGTCCTGAAGCAGGCGGCGAGCGAGATGCTCGATTACGAGGGCACCGGCATGTCCGTCATGGAGATGAGTCATCGTTCGGCGGCCTTCACGAAGATCATCACCGAGGCCGAGGCCGATCTGCGCAAGCTGCTGTCCATTCCGGACAACTACAAGGTGCTTTTCCTGCAGGGCGGCGATTCGCTGCTCTTCGCGTCGGTGTTCATGAACCTCGCCACCAATGGCAAGGCCGATTACATCGTCACGGGCGGCTGGTCCAAGAAGGCTTACAAGGAGGCCCAGACCCTGGGCGATCCCAAGCTGCTCGTCAACGGCGAGGGCGATAACTTCTCGTGGATTCCCGATCTCTCCGACCTCGACATTCGCGATGACACCTCCTTCGTCTACATCTGCGAGAACGAGACCGTGTATGGCAATCGCATCTACACGCTGCCCAACACCAAGGGTCACGTGCTCGTGTCCGATCAGAGCTCGATGTTCCTCTCCGAGCCGGTCGACGTGAGCAAGTACGGCCTCATCCATGCCGGTGTGCAGAAGAACTGCGGCCCGGCCGGCGTCCAGATCGTCATCGTGCGCGAGGACCTCATTCCGGAAGACCTTCCCGGCGTGCCCACCATGCTGCGCTTCAAGACGCATGCGGATAGCGGTAGCCTCTACAACACCCCGCCGAGCTACGGCATCTATATCTGCGGGCTCGTCTTCAAGTGGATTTTGGGGTTGGGCGGTCTCGAGGAGATGAAGAAGCGCAACGAGGCCAAGGCCAAGCTTCTTTACGATTGCCTCGATTCGAGCGACATGTTCTCGAGTACGGTCAATCCCAAGGACCGCTCCATCATGAACGTCCCGTTCATCACGGGCGATGAAGACCTCGACAAGAAGTTTATCGCCGAGGCGACCGCCGCTGGTCTGGCCAACATCAAGGGTCATCGCAGCGTAGGCGGCATGCGTGCGAGCATCTACAACGCCATGCCCATCGAAGGCGTCCAGGCGCTCGTCGACTTCATGCACGAATTCGAGGCTAACAACAAGTAACGTCTGCGCGACTGCGCGCCGCCTCATTTCGACCGGAGGCGCGCAGCGTCGTAGTGGAGAAATCTCCTCCGTTACATCCAGTGGAACATGAGGGGCGAGATTTCTCGACTCGCTTTCTTCGCTCGAAATAAAATGAGACAGTTGCTCAGAGCAGCTGTCTCATTTTGCATACGAATGCTCGTCTGATGGGACGCGATTGTTCGCGAACATCGATTTTGCAGTTGTGAAGGGGATATGTAGGGAATGTGATGGCTTTTGAGCATGTTGCGGCCTTACGCTAAAGTATTTCCCCACATGCACGCGAAACGAAGCGTAAACGAGGTTAGCTTTTGCTACAACATGCACTCAATCGAGGCATCATCACGACGCTGGCGCTCTTCTTCGCACTGGCGGCTTTTCTCGCGAGTGGCGGGTTCGTACAGATATCCCTTGCCGACGAGGAAGCAGATCAGCTTGAAGCCCAGGTCAAATCAAGTGCCGATGCCTACAACGATGCCATCTTGCGCCAAGAGGAGCTTACAGCCGAGATCGCTGAACTCGATGCTCGCATCGCCGAGCTCGAGGCGAAGCTCCCTGCCCAACGCGAGCGTTCGGACGAGAGCATCCGCGCGCTCTACAAGTACGAGTATGACTCGTCGAGCGTTCTCATGATGCTGCTCGAGTCCAAGAGCGTTACTGACATGCTCGCCATCGTCGACTCCTACAATTGGATTATCGAGTACAACACCTCCGAGATTCAAAGAGCCATCCAGATGGAAAGCGATTTGAGGAATGCGCGACAGCAGCTCGAAACCGACAAGGCAGACGTTGACAAGGCTGCTCAAGACGCCCTGACGTCGCTACAGGAGGCTCGCGAGGCCCGTGAGCGCGTGGCGGCGCGCGCGGCGGCTGCCCAGGCTGCGGAACAGCAGGCCAATCAGAATATCATCAACTCCTCGTCTGCAACCGCGGAGGAGAAGGAAGCCGCAAACGCCGCGAATAGCTCCGCGTCATCGGCCAGCTCGTCTAATGTCGGCTGGTCATCCGATAAATCGCAGTTCGTGAACGAGTGGGCACCGCGTATCAACGCGTATCTTTCGGGATCTCCCATGTCCGGGACGGGTGTCGCCTATGCGGCCGCTGCTTGGGATAACGGCGTCGACCCGCGTTGGGCTCCGGCAATCTCGTATGTCGAAAGCAGCAAGGGTGCCGTCTGCTATCGCTCTCATAATGCGTGGGGCTATGGCGGCTATAGCTTCGGCTCGTGGGAAGAGGGCATCAACAGGGTCGTCTCCGCGCTGGGAGGTTCGCTGTACGGCGGTTACCTCACGCGCGAGGCCGCTGCCACATACTGTCCCTCGAATCCCGATCACTGGTACAACAGCTGCGCTGCCCAAATGGCCATGATCTAGTAGGCAGATGGAGTGGAACGGATGCGCCAAGGGGTCTGACCCCCTGACACATCCGTCTTCGACATTCCCTTATCATGTAGCTCATGGAAATCGTCATCACATCCATAGCGCTCGTGCTTGCCGGCGTTGGCATTGGCGTGCTTTCCGGGATGCTCGGCATCGGCGGCGGAACCATCATGATTCCGGTCTTGCGCCTGGGCTACGGACTCGACGCGTTCATGGCAACGGCGACCTCGCTCTTTGCCATCATCCCCATATCACTTGCGGGGGCCGTCGCCCACATTCGTGCGCGCAGCTGCCTTCCCAAGTTGGGCATCCTGCTTGGCGTTGCCGGTGCGGTGACCTCGTCGGCAGGCGTGTACCTGGGGTCGATTTCCCCGGCCTGGCTCATCATGGTGGTCGCGGCCGTCATCATCATCTACTCGGCGTTTACCATGCTGAGCAAGGCGGTGCGCATGGGGAAGAAGTCCTCTTCGAAATCCGGTAGTGCGCGGGCAAGCGCCTCAGCTACCCCTTCGAACATCGAGCCTTGCACCTTCGGCTTCACACGAAAGAACGTTGCGCTCGCGGTAATTATCGGCTTGATAGCCGGCTTTGCCTCGGGCTACGTGGGTGTGGGCGGTGGCTTCATCATGGTGCCGCTCATGACGGCGTGGCTCGGCATTCCCATGAAGCGAACCTCGGGCACGTCGCTCATCGCCATCATCATCCTCGCCATTCCCGGTGTCATCCAGCAGGCCTTCCTCGGACACATCGACTACCTTGCGGGCATCATGTTGTGCGTAGGAGCCATTCCCGGCGCGGTGCTCGGCGCCCGTCTCGTGTCGCGCGTTCCCGAGCGCACGCTGCGCTTCATCTTCTCCGGCCTGCTAGCCGTTGCAGCCGTCGTGCTCGTGGTAAACGAGTTCGGCCTGTTGTAAATGCCGTTTCGAGCGAGGGGTCTCCGCTTCGACGCTCACGCATCTCCGGTCGAAATGACAAAAGAGGCTCGTTATAATACATAAATTACGCTATCAAAGCCCAATGCCGAGGGAAACGACGACACCACGATGAGCAAACACAACGAAACGAAGATGACCGGCGCGCAGTGCCTGATCAGGGCGCTGGAAGATGCCGGTGTCGAGACCGTCTTCGGATACCCCGGTGGCCATGCGCTCGACATCTACGACGCGCTCTACGATAGCTCGCAACTCAACCACATCCTCGTGCGCCACGAGCAGGGTGCGGTGCACGCTGCCGATGGCTATGCGCGTGCGACCGGCAAGGTCGGCACCGTCATCGTCACGAGCGGCCCTGGTGCCACCAACACGGTCACGGGCATCGCGACGGCGTACATGGATTCCATCCCGCTCGTCGTCATCACCGGTCAAGTTCCCACTGACGCGCTGGGCAGCGATGCGTTCCAGGAGTCGGACATGACGGGCATCACGCTTCCCATCGTGAAGCACAGCTACCTCGTCAAGGAGGTGGCCGATATCCCCGAGACCATCGCCCAGGCATATCACATCGCTTCGACCGGACGTCCGGGCCCCGTGGTCATCGACATCCCGAGCAACCTTGCGCGTGAGCTCGACGTTGCGTACAACTATCCCGCCGAGGTGAGGCTCCAGTCGTACAAGCCCACATACAAGGGCAACAGCAAGCAGGTGAAGCAAGCGGCGCGCGCAATCGAGAAGGCGAAGCGCCCCGTCATATACGCGGGAGGCGGTGTCATCGCTTCGGGCGCGACGGCCGAGCTCGCGCAGCTTGCCGAGTCGATGCAGATTCCCGTCGCGACGACGCTCACCGGCAAGGGGGGCTTTCCCGAGGACAGCCCGCTCAACCTGGGGATGCTGGGAATGTACGGGCTCCCGGCGGCAAACGAGGCGATGCACGAGAGCGATCTCGTGCTTGCCGTGGGCACGCGCTTCGCGAACCGTTCGACGGGCGACGCGCAGGGATTCGCACCGCACGCGCGCGTGATACACATCGACATCGATCCCGCCGAGATAGGCAAGAACCACCACGCCGACATCCCCATCGTGGGCGACGTGAAGACGGTGCTGACCGCTCTCATTGAGGAGCTGCGCAAGAACGACGCGCAGCCTCAGACCTCCGCGTGGCTCAAGCGCATCGCGCAATGGAAGCGGGAAAGGCCCCATCGCAACATGCGTGGCGAGGGCACGATTCGTCCCGAGCAGGTGATGATGGTGCTGGACGAGCTCACGAAAGACCGCGACACCATCCTTACCACCGACGTGGGGCAGCACCAGATGTGGGCAAGCCAGCTCTTCCACACCACGAGGCCGCGCACGTTCGTGTCGAGTGGTGGTGCGGGGACGATGGGGTTTGGCCTGCCGGCGGCAATGGGCGCTCAGCTCGGCATGCCCGATAGCCGCGTCATCTGCATCACGGGCGATGGCTCCATCCAGATGAACATTCAGGAGATGGCGACGATTCACGAGAACGGGCTGCCGGTCAAGGTGCTGCTCCTCGACAACAATTGCCTGGGAATGGTGCGCCAAATGCAAGAGCAGTTCCATGACAGGCGATACAGCCAGACCCTGTTCACCGGAAATCCCGATTTCGCCGCGCTCGCCCGTGCCTACGGATGGAACGCAAGCAAGGTCGAGAGCCCGTCGGAACTCGAGGCGGCAATGCGGCAGTGGCTCGCAAACGAGGGGCCGGCACTGCTGTGGATTCCCATTGCGAGTGACGAGGACGTATACCCCAAGGACGCATGCGATGGCTCGGCCAAGGGCGTGTCAGACCTGCGAGACAAGGAGTAGTCATGTCACGCATTCTTTCCGTGTGGGTGGACAACAAACCGGGCGTGCTCGCCCGCATCGCCGGCCTCATCGCGCGCCGCGGCTTCAACATCGAGTCCCTCGCCGTCAGCATCACCGAGGAGGACGTGCGCAGCCGCGTGACGATGGTGGTCGATGCCGACGAGCGCATCGTCGAGCAGGTGACCAAGCAGCTTCACAAGCTCATCAACGTGTACAAGGTGACCGACCTCACCGACAAGGATCACATCGAACGCGAGCTCGTGCTCTTCAAGGTGAATGCCGAGCCCGAGAAGCGCGGCGAGATCATCGAGCTTGCGGGGCTTTTCGGCGCACGTGTCGATGGCGGAGCGCCTGATTCGCTCATCATCGAACTCACGGACACCGCCGAAAGGATCGAGGCGTTCGAGGCGCTTCTCGGTCCCTATGGCATCAGGGAAATGATCCGCACCGGCAAGGTCGCGCTAGCAACCGACTAGCTGTCATGCCCCTGTCATTTCGAGCGGAGCGAAGCGGAGTCGAGAAATCTCGTTCCCTCTCTCACACAATCGTCATGTTGCCCAGGGCATGATGCGACCAAGAAAGGTATCCTTAAGAGAAGGTGGACGACCCCTCCCACGAGGAAAGGAGCTCGGCATGTGCATCCCCTGCGTCATGTGCGGAGCTTGCATGGGACTGCAAGAGGGCGACCCTGCCCAGCATGAGCATGTCTGCCCGGAATGCGGCGTTCAAGTTGCAGAATCCGATATCAGCTGCCCCGCCTGCCACACGTTCCTTCCACACAATGCAAGAGCGCGGGCAATCGCAGCAGCAGGTGACACCGTCGATGCGTTCAATCGCTAGTGCTCGCTTGGACCCAAGTGCTTGGCTATCATCAGCTGCAATGATTCATGTATGACGTTCTCGAAGGGGGCAATGTCGTGCATGCTCCTGTTGAAGCCCGTGTCATGGATTCTTGTGATAACACGCGAGATAAAGGACCCGGTGAAGAACTCCGCAAGAAAGTCGATAGCGGCGCTTTCCTCCATCTTGCTCTTGATCGTCGGCGCATCGATTCCTCCGCGCAGCTCAAGCTCACGGTCTATCAGGTAAAGTACGTCCTCTCTCAGGCAGGGAGTGTAAATCTGGTGCAGGTAGCTATCCAAGCTGTCGCCGCCTACGTGCGAAAACACCTGACGGTAGTAGTCGCGGTGCTTCTCGAGGCTGCGTGAGAACACCTCAAAGAACATGGTGTTGTCAATCGTGCCGTTTTGCTGAAAGTGCCTCGCATAGAAGGGCAGACCGGCCAGATGCTCGTCGTCGCCGGTAGCGTCGAACACAAGCTCGTGTGTGGGAAAGTAGCGCTCGAGCTCGCATGCGATGTCATAGCGAAAGAGCCATCTCACCAGCGCGCTCTTGTCTTCGAAGTGGTAGTAGAAGGTCTTGCGATTCTTGCCCGTCTCCTCAACGATCTGTCCGACCGTAACCTTGTCAGGATGCTGCGCCGTCGCAAGCTTTACGAATGCCGTGGCAAAGCGTAGCTTGGCTTCATATCTATCCTGCACCATGACATCCCTCGCTTATCCGCTTGTCGCGTCTTCCTCGTTTTTCGCAGGTGCACGAAAGCTCCTGCTGCATGCCTGCCGCAGAAGCCTTCGCGCTCGTTACGTTTGCCAGCCGGTGGGCAAAATCCTCACCAGACAGAAACTTACTCTGGTGCTCCCGGTGCCTTTGGCGCTGTGGGGTTGGGAGCAGGCGCCGGTGTCGCAGCGGCCGGAGCGGGATCTCCCATCTGTGCACCACATTCGGGGCAGGTGCCGTCCGGATTAGGCTCGACGACCATATAGCAGCTCCGGCATACGACTTCTCCTGCATCTACCTCAGGTGGTCTGAAACACATGTTCCTCTTTCCTCCTATCTGAGCAGAAGCTACTCGTCATCATCATCCCAGGAGCAGTCCATCATGAGAATGAAATTTCCCGCGATAGAAGAGAGCTCCTCTAGGCGGAAACTTTCGATACCCGTCTTGCCTGCTAGTTCGGTACGGCTATCAGGGTGCTTGGCCACCTCATAAAAGGCCTCCACGGTTTCGATTCCCTCGCCCTTTACGGCTTCGATTTCCTGGTCGGTGATTCCAAAGAGCTTTGACACATCAGCCATCTTGTTCTCCTCTCGCGCTCGAGGCTCAAACGCGCGCCGCCCCATACGAGAGACGGCGCGCTTGTTGCTAGCGTCTCGACGCTAGTCGATACCGCATTCCTGGGGGGCACATTTGTATACCTTTACGGCAACGCCGGTTTGCTGCCAAGAGCCCATGAGCTGGTCCAGGCTTTCCGGATCATCATCGAGGATGACATTGGCGCTGGATTTGAACACGCCGCCGAGGTTTGGCAGGGCCATGTCCTGCTCGGGGAACCACCAGTCGTGCTGGATGCTGATGACCCTTGGATCGACAATCGAGGTCTTTCGAGCGCGTTGCTTGATGCGGCCCATGTGGGTTTCGATCCAACACCAGTCACCATCTGCAATATCAAGGTCGATTGCGGTATCCGGGTGGATATCGAAGATCGGCTCCGGATGCAAATCACGATAGGGGCCGGGCTGCCTGTGCTCGGAGTGATAGAACGGCATGAAGCGAGCGCCGGTGATGGCGATGAGCGGATATTCATCGCCCCATTCGGGATGCTTTTCGTTGCTCAGGCCGGGGTACTCGAAGTGAGGCAACGGGTCGAAGGGGCGTCCCGTCTCTTCTGCGAGTTTTTCAATAACCGAAGACTTGAGCTCGACCTTGCCGGAGGGGGTGAGGAACTTGTAGCCAGGCTCCTTATACTTGAGGTACTTCTTCTTGCCAGCCATGTACTTCACGTCGTTGTAGAACTGCTCAAACGTCATGCCCATGGGCGCGAGTTGGAAGTCAAGCATGTCCTCCGTCTTGGGACCCCACCACTTGTCTTCTTGGCCGAGACGAATTGCCAGGCCGTACCAGAATTCGTAGTCGTCACGGAAGTCAACGTCAGCTCCGCCTTCGAAACGGTCGATGACACGGGCCTGTGCGCCAAAGTACATGGGACGATGGTTCATGACGGCATAGCAGTTATCGGGCCTCTCGAGCCAGGTTGCTGCAGGTAGCGCATAATCCGCAAGCGCGGCGGTCGGGGTCATGAAGTAGTCGTGGACCACGAGCAAATCGAGGTTCTTAAGTGCTTCGACTACCAGCTTGGTGTTGGAGAACGCCACGACAGGGTTGTCTGCCTGAACGATGAGCGCCTTGATGGGATACGGGTCGCCCGAAATCATCTGGCGGAACATCAGTGGCGCGTTGGAGTAGGGATAGAACGATGGGTAGGCTTGGGAGATGATGTCCCAGCCCTTGAAGGTCAGGCCGGGGAAGACATCGTTTCCAACCATCTTGTCGCGCTGCTCCTGGGGCAAGGCGTAGTGCTCAAAGAACGCCGGTGGGAAGCGAGACGGAGGAGCAAGCTGATCTCCGCCTTTCTTGTCTAGGTTGCCAGTAATGGCTCGTAAGATGGCCTTGGCCTGGATGGTGGAGGAAGCGTTGATGCCGGAGGCATCTCCGCCCTTCTGACCCCAGGGCATGGATGCTGACTCGGCGGTTGCGTACATGCGTGCCGCCGCGCGGATCTTCTCTTCAGGGACCCAGGTGATTTCAGCTACTTTGTCAACGGGATATTCGGCAGCGCGCTCCTTGAGCTCCTCGAAGCCGATGCACCACTCGTCAACAAATTCGTGATCATAGAGGTCTTCCTCGATGATGACGTTAATCATGCCGAGCGCCAGTGCGGCATCGGTGCCGGGACGCAGCTGCAGGAACAGGTCGGCTTGTTGTGCCACCTCGCTGAAGCGCGGGTCGATGCACAGAATCTTGGCACCGTTTTTCTCGCGGTTCTTCTGCACCCAGTCCCACAGCAGAGGCTCTGAGGCGATGGTATTGCGACCCCACATGACTACGACGTCGGCATTGACCCAGTCCGCCTTGTCGGAGCAGAAGCCGCCGTAGGTGCAAGGCTCGAGCCACATGTCGGAGCTGTAGCAGATGGTGCCGTTACCTCCCGTATTGGGGGTGCCAAACAGGTTAGTGAACTTGTAGTGCAACCAGCTCCAAGTACGGGCCGTGCCCTCGGTGAAGGCCAGGGTTTCAGCACCGTATTTGTCGCGCAGATCGGCGAGCTTCTCTGCGATCTCGTCAAAAGCCTGGTCCCAGGAAATCTCTTCCCATTGACCGCTGCCGCGTTCGCCTATGCGCTTGAGGGGCTTTTTCAGGCGGTTGGGATTGTAGACGAATCCTTCCAGGTAACGCTGCTTGTCCAGGCGCGAACAGGTAAATCCGTGATTGTGGGGGCAATCCGGATCTCCCTTAATGTCGGTGATGCGGCCATTGACCTTGGTTACCAGCACGCCGCAGCGGACATGGCAGAAAAAGCAACCGGCTCGCAGGACCTCTACCTTGTCTTCAGCCATTTCGATCCTCCTCTTGTCTTCTCATCTCTCGTGGGGCCCCAGTTCTCGCGATACCTACATACTAGGAAGCGCCTGGGGATGCCGCCATGCCCAAAGGGAAGGTCTTGAGCAGTGGATTCGCTCTATTATTCTCCAGGGAGGATGTATTCGGTTTTTCCAGGCGTGAGGATCAGCCTCGGACAAGCTAGTCCGTAACCCCGTCGGCGTTGCGGATCATCTTGCGCTTGATCTTGCCGCCGATGGTCTTGGGTAGGTCATCGACGTATTCCACGATACGCGGATACTTGTACGGCGCCGTCGTGTGCTTGACGTGATCCTGCAGCTCCTTCGTGAGCTCGTCGCTCGGCTCGTAGCCCTTGGCCAGGATGATGGAGGCCTTCACGACCTTGCCGCGCACGGGGTCGGGGGCGGCGGTCACCGCGCACTCGACGACAGCCGGATGCGCCACGAGCGCGCTCTCCACCTCGAACGGCCCGATGCGATAGCCCGAGCACTTGATGACGTCGTCGTTGCGGCCTACGAAGTAGCAGTACCCCTCCGTATCGCGCCATGCCATGTCATGCAGGTTATAGTATTCGCCACCCACAGCCTCGGCCGTGCGCTCGGGATCGTTGTAGTAGCCGACGAACAGGCCCGGCGGATAGGCCTCCTTGAGGCCGGTGACGCAGATAGCGCCCTCGCTACCGTCGGCGACTTCGTAGCCATCGTCGTCGAGCAGTTTGATGTTGAGCAGCGGGCTCGGCTTGCCCATGGAGCCGGGACGTGGCTCGATCCACGGGTAGGTCGCCAGCAGCACGGGGCCTTCCGTCTGGCCAAAGCCCTCGCGGATCTTCTTGCCCGTGAGCCTCTCCCACTGGATGGTCACCTCGCCGTTGAGCGGCTCGCCCGCGGTCGCGAAGTTCTCGATGGAGGAAAGGTCGTAGGCTGCGACGTCCTCCTGCAGCATGAAGCGGTACATGGTGGGCGGCGCGCAGAAGGTCGCGAGGTCGTAGTCCTGCATGACCTGCAGAAGCTTGGCGGGTACGAACTTGTCCATGTCGTAGGCGAAGATCGCGGCACCGGCAATCCACTGACCGTAGATCTTGCCCCAGCCGAACTTAGCCCAGCCGCTGTCAGTCACGGACATGTGCAGACGGTTCTCGCGTACTTGCTGCCAGTATTTGGCGGTGAGGATGTGCCCGAGCGGGTGCTTGAAGCTGTGCTCCACGGCCTTGGCATTGCCCGTGGTGCCACTCGTGAAGTAGATGAGCATGATGTCGTCGATTTGGGTGGCATCCTCGCCGGTGGGGCGCTCCCACTGGTCGCTCTCGTCCTCGATGAGCTCGTCGAAGGACAGCCAGCCGTCGCGGTTGCCCGCGACGAGCACCTTCTCCTGGATGCTGGGCGAGTTGGGAAGGGCGCCCTCCACCTGCTCGACCACGTAGTCGTCATCGACGCAGATGAGCATCTTGACGGCCGCGGAGTTTGCGCGATACGCGATGTCCTTCGAGGTGAGCTGGATGGTCGCCGGGATGATCGAGGCGCCGATCTTGCACAATGCCATGGCGCACACCCAGTATTCCCAACGGCGGCGCAGCATCATCATCACGACATCGCCCTTGCGGATCCCGAGCTTCTTGAAGGCGTTGGCGGCGCGATTGGAGAGCAGCGAGATGTCCGTAAAGGTGAACTCGCGTTCCTCGCCGGCGTCGTTGATCCACACGAGAGCCTTCTTGTCGGGCTCGACACGCGCCCACTCGTCTACGACGTCATAGGCAAAGTTGAAGTTCTCGGGCACGTCGATTTTGAAGTTGTCGTAGAAATCCTCGTACGAGTCGAATTCGATGCGGGGGCAATATTTGCTGAGTATGTAATCCACGGTTCTATGCTTTCCTTAGCTTCTCAATGAGACAATTGCTCTGAGCAACTGTCTCATTACTCTGAAATGATGGTGAGGAACTTGGCAGGTACGTTGCCGTTGCAACGCTGCCCGTGCCTGTGTTCCGGGTTGAAGAAGATGGAGTCCCCGGCATCGAGGACTATCTCGCGGTCATCGAAGGTAAAGACGATAGACCCCTCGAGGATGTAGTTGAACTCCTGGCCCCGATGATCGACGAGCTCGGCAGGCTCGTCATGGGGGTCGAGCGTGACGAGCAGGGGCTGGAAATCCTTTCGGGTGAAGCGCCAGGCGAGGTCCTCGAAGTGATAGCCCGGAAGTCGGTCGACCTCGCGGCCTTCGCCTGCCTTGATGAGGTGGAAGGTGTCGAGGTGCCCGGACTTACCCGTCAGAATTTCGGTGAATTCGATGCCGAAGCGATTTGCCATGTGATAGATGGCCGAGATGGGCACGTCGGCACCCGTCTCCTCCCACTGGATATAGGTTTCCAGATCGACATCGAGATCGGCGGCCATGTCCTCGGCCGTGACGTCGCAGGCCTCGCGAATGCCGCGGATGCGTTCGCCAATGGCGATGAAATCAGTTGACATGATCGACCTTTCTCTGGAGTGGAATTGCCGTTGAGGATATACCGTGACCGTGTGCTATGCAAGTAAAAACCTGCGCCATGCACAGGCCAGAGGGCCGATGCATCTCATCTGATAAGCGTGTTTTTTGCGATTATGTGAAGTCGATTCATCTTTCGTGTACGTTTTTTTCGATTATGCGAGACCGGTCGTCTTCCGATCGTCACACAATCGCAATTTCTTTACATGTGGCGTCTTTCCATCTCACACAATCGAAATATTTTTACATCTAGCTTGCCCTAACCTCACATTATCGAAAAAATGCCCTCTATCAGACGTCGGCCCAGCGGCCCGCGAAGCCTGCGTCGTTGCCCACGACGTCACCTGCGGAGTAGCCGGTCATCGTACCGTAGATGACGACTTCGCCGATGCTCGTCTGCGCTTTGACGTCGATGCTGTTGGCCCAGGTTGCGCCATGGGCGGTGAACTCGATATCCTCGCCATCGATGTGCGCGACGCCCGCGACGTCAAAGTCCTTGCCGTTGCGCGTGCCCTCCGCATCGAGCGATCCCACATCGGTGATGTCGAGATGTGCGCAGGCAGTGTCGCCCGAAAGCTCGAGCTTCACCTTTCCCTGACGATGGTATTTGGGCGTGTCGACGATGACATCGTATGTTGAGGCCATGGGGTGTCCTTTCGTGTGTTGTTGCTGCAAGCGATAGTAGCGCATGTGCGAAAAGACAGCTAGGACGGGAGGCCCGAAAGAACGAATGCGGTGTGGCCGGTCGAACGGAAGGTTAGCTGCTCATCCAGTCGAGCAATTCGCGTTGACGAGCCAAATGCCGATCGTTTGGCGTCTGCAAGCGCCGCTTGCATTTGCGATTGACGAGTTCGAACCGCTTTCGCAACCTCGCATTGTCGGACAAGTCATCCTTTCCGAGCGAGAGGGCGGCGATTCCGAGCATGCGGTATGCATTGCGCACGAGCTTATCGTAATTCAGGCGCTCCTGTGCCGATGGCCATGCGCGGTTGCTGTACTCGACGGCCATGCGGTATTCGGGCCAATAGAGATCGGGTTTGAAGGTACGCGTGCCAAGGATGCGCGCGGCGGGATCAGGCGCCTCGATTTCCTGGCCGAGCAGAGGGGCCTTGCACCCCATTCCTCCCTGGAGCCGGGGAAGATGCGCGAGCATGCAGACCTTCGTTTCCTTGGGCGAGCGTGATCCTTGCAGGATTTGTCGGGCCGCCTTGCGGGCCGCCTTGGCCCCCGTGAAGTTATGGGCACTTGCTGCGAAGGTGGCGAGATCGTCAGGTGTGCTGATGGGATTGCGGGGGAGAAACCCGCGCGGAGCACCGGGGGCGAGCGCGTAGTCCCCGCAGAGTTCAAAGCCAAGGGCGATCAAATCGAACCATGCAAGCGAGCGCGCCATTTGCAGAAAGCAGAATTCGGGACTGCTGAGTGCGATATGCAGCCTCGTGTCGTCGGGAAGGGTCGTTTCGTCAACCAGGACAAGCGCTCCGGCCGGTAAGGTAGTTTGCACGCAATGGAATCGCACCCGCTTGGTGGAGCGTCGCTCGTTTCGATTGCCGGTGAGCAGGTCGAGCGGCTTGCGCATGTCCGCGAGCGCGCCTGATGAAATGGCGCTGTCGAGCGTCCGCACGTGAGCGCACCCACACGCGTGGTCGATAAAGTCACGCGCCTCGTCGGCATCTAGGCTTCGTCCGCGTTTTGCGGTTGGGCTGCGCCAATAGGAGAGCGAGCTATCGTGAGCAAGAATGATATACGCATGCTTTGTCATGTGATTAAAATAGGCGATATGGTGGCAAAATCAAGAGCAACCGGCTGTGTTTCATGAGATAAAACCGCCAAATCGATGTAAATATACACTTTTAGTGCCACTTATAGAACCAAAGCGGGGAACCCTTATCGCCCGAGACGAGGGGTCACTACAATAACTGCATTTACTGCGCCAACTGGTTATGGCAACTGGGAAATGAGGATGATCATGAAGGTATTGATTCCGGAGAAGTTCAACAAAGCCGGCATTGCCGTGCTCGAGGATGCCGGTTACGAAGTCACGTTCAAGCCCGACACCACGCCCGAAGAGCTCGTCGAGATGATTCCCGAGTACGATGCGCTCATCGTGCGCTCTGCCACGACGGTCACCCGCGAGGTCATCGAGGCCGGGACCAAGCTCAAGATCATCGGCCGCGCCGGTGTGGGCGTCGACAACATCGATCGCGAGGCTGCCACCGAGCGCGGTATCATCGTGTGTAACGCGCCGCTCTCCAACGTCGTGTCCGCTGCCGAGCAGACCATGGCGCTCATGCTCGCCACCGCACGCAACACCGCTGCTGCGAGCGCGTCCATGAAGGAAGGCAAGTGGGATCGCTCCAAGTTCACGGGCAAGGAGCTCCAGGACAAGACGCTTGGCATCTTCGGTACCGGTCACGTTGGCCTGCTGGTTGCCGAGCGAGCCGCCGCCTTTGGCATGAAGCTCATCGGCTATGACCCGTACTGCCCGCCCGAGCGCGCTGCTCACTATGGCATCACACTGCTCGATGATATCGACGAGGTGTGCAAGCAGTCCGATTTCATCACTTTGCACATGCCCAAGACCCCCGAGACCACTGGCATGATTGGCGCCAAACAGCTGGCCGAGATGCCCGAGGGCGCCATCGTCCTCAACGTCGCCCGCGGCGGTCTGGTTGACCTCGATGCGCTTGCCGATGCGCTCGAGAACGGCCATCTTGCCGGCGCTGGCATCGACGTGTGGGAGAACGAGCCCGTTTCCGGTTCACCCATCCACAAGTTCGAGAACGCCGTCATCACCCCGCATTTGGGCGCATCCACTAAGGAGGCCCAGACCCGTGCTGCCACGCAGATCGCCGAGTACGTCATCGCCGGTCTCGAGGGCAAGACGGTTGCCACGGCGGTGAACGCCGCACGCATCCCGGCCGATGTCATGGCGCAGCTTAAGTACTTCATCCCCGTTGCCCAGCGCGGCGGCGAGATTCTGTCGCAGGTCGTTGGTGGCGGCATCGAGAAGCTGAAGGTCACGGCATGTGGCAAGATAGCAGACACGGATCCGACGATCCTGGGAATGGCGGCGCTTGCGGGTGGCGTGACGTTCAACAGCGAAGTCACCGTCAACATCATCAACGCAAGCTATATCGCCGAGCAGCGTGGCATCGTCGTCGAGACCGCTACCGACCCGCTTTCGGAGAGCTATCCGAGCTATATTGAGATCGAAGCGTCGTGTGGTGACGACGTGTACTCCATCAGCGTCACGCGCGATATGACCTCGGACATGCCGCGTATCATCAACTTCATGGGCCTGCCCGTCGACTTCGTGCCGATGAAGGATTTCGTCGTGCTCGAGTACGAGGACAAACCCGGCCAGATTGGCAAGATCGGCACGGTGTTTGGCGATGCAGGCATCAACGTCGAGTCCATGCAGATCGCCAAGGATTCCGAGCATCCCCTGGTCGAGGTGCTCATCAACCTCAACCAGCCTGTTCCCGCCAATGTACGTCGCGATTTGGAGGCGACGCTCGACATCGAGCGCATCTGGTACATCGACCTGTAGAGGTTCTGGTAGCGTCGCAGGTGAAGGGCCGTGGGCACTATGCTCGCGGCCCTTTCGCGTGCAACTGCAGGAAAATGACGTTTTCCTAGGGTCACGCGATGCCCCATGCAGCTTTTTCACGTTTTCCTAGGGTCACGTGACACATCGTGCACGTTTTCGACGTTTTCCTAGGGTCATGTGGCATGTCATGCATGTTTTTGACGCTTTCCTAGGCTTTTTCGCTCTCGAATCCTAGGAAAACGTCGTTTTTCGACAGGACGCTTCCCAGATCCCTAGAAAAACGTCATTTTTCGACATGCAACTGCGTTTTTGCCCCTCGATGGTGCTGTCACTTGTTTTGCATGTTGGAATTCTGGGTTTTCGGGGGCAACACGAAGGGCTATTCTCTCGAATCGCGACAACGAAACCGAACTGGAGCTCACATATGACCAAGGTGATGAACATACTGTACGAGATCGGCGACACGCTCTACGTCAACCTCACCAATCGTTGCCCATGCAGCTGCACCTTCTGCATCCGCAACGAATCCGATACTGTCAACGGCTACGATGTCCTCTGGCTCGAACGCGAGCCCATGGCCGGGGAAGTCATCGACCAGCTGCGCGAGCTCGATCTTTCGCGTTACTCCGAACTCGTCTTCTGCGGGTACGGCGAGCCCATGGAAGCGTTCGACGTGCTCAAGGAGATCGCCCGTTGGGTGAAGGAGAGCACGGCGCTGCCGGTGCGCATCAACACCAACGGCCAAGGTTCACTCATCAACGGACGCGACATCACGCCCGAGCTCGAAGGAATTGTCGATACCGTCTCGGTCAGCCTCAACAGCCCCGATGCGGACGAGTATCTCGCGCTCACGCGCAGCAAGTTCGGCGAGCAGGCCCATCCCGCGATGCTCGAGTTCGCGTGTCGTGCGGCAGGCTACGTCCCGACGGTGGTGCTCACCACGGTGGGAGGCACCATAACTCACGAGCAGGAGCGCGCCTGCCAGAAGCTATGCGACGAGCTCGGCGTGAGCTATCGCATCCGCCCACGGGCTTGAGGGGACAGATGGCGGCGCGCTCTGTTCTTGTCATTTCGAGCGAAGCGAAGCCGGGAAATCTCGATTCGAAGAGGCGAAAGTATTGGTCATGGTGTTCAGAATATTTTCTGAACACCATGGTAAAATGCAGCTATCAGATAAGGAGGTGCGTCATGCCCATCGTGAGAACCGCATCGGATCTTCAAAGGAACATCGGCGAGATTTACGAGCTCTGCCAAAACAATCCCGGACCTGTCTACATTACGCGCAACGGCAAAGCCGATCTCGTCGTCATGGACGCGCACTATTACGAGACACAGGAGCAACTTCGCAAGGAGGTCTCCGCTTACGAACGAGCCCTGAACAAGCGCCTCGAAGCGGCCTATGAAGACGTGAAGGCGGGCAGGACAAAGCCGCTGAAGCAGATTCGCAAAGAAATGGGCCTCGAGTGAACGCGAAAGGTGATGCCGAAGAATTCGTTTTCTATGAGATGCTCATGACGCAAGAGGCCGAGGAAGACTACAGGCGGGCATCTCATTCTCCACGTTTTTCCCGGGTCAATATGATGCTCGATATTCTAGAGGGATTCCCCGGTGTTGGAAGGGTTTATGATCCACAGTACGAGGCGGCAAATCTTCCCGATGACGCCCGGGTTGCGTATGCAGACATATACGGCATCTATTACTTGATTGATGAAGCCAAGAGAGCGGTCATTGTACTTGCCATCGAAGACCAGCGCAGTGACCCCATGCTTCGCTTTAGTTAGGACTTTTTCATGAAACACATCGAGGTGGTAGCCGCAATCATCGTGCATGACGGCAAGATTCTGGCGACGCAGCGCGGTTACGGCAACTACAAGGGCAGCTGGGAGTTGCCCGGCGGCAAGATCGAGCCGGGCGAGGCTCCCGAGGCGGCGCTCGTACGCGAGATCCGTGAAGAGCTCGACGCTACCATCGAGGTGGGACCGAAGCTCATCACGGTCGACTACGACTATCCCGAGTTCGCGATGACGATGCAATGCTTTGTCTGCACGCTCGCCAGCGGCATGAAGCTGCTCGAGCACAGCGACGCGCGCTGGCTGGGCCGCGACGAGCTTGATGACGTGGGATGGTTGCCATCGGACATCGAGGTTGTCGCGGCAATTCGGGCTGCGGGGGTTGTGTAGAGAGCGAAAGTGTTAACGCGCTACAGTGCAGGAACACTATGCTGCAAAGGATTGCGTTCAGTACGAGACATAAAGGGGTAGCAACTGGCTGAATCGCTTAAATCAAGCGAGCAGTATCTTAATTTGCCCTCTGACTCTTTAGATAGCATCGCATCGTGTACCGGCTTGTCGTAAAGTCACTCGGAATGAAGCGAAAATATTCAAGTTGACGGAAAACACACGAAGCCTAGATAATAGGGAAGTCGTCCTTACAGCTCTATATTCGCAATACGCTCCCATGAAGAACGGTGGTTATATCATGGGTAAAGCTACCAATGACCGGACTATTTCCGCATGGTCAATGCTCTATGGGTGTCTCGGGGTCCTGTTCTTCTCCATGTCGATGGTTGAGCTATTGACGATAATTTACACCTCCAACGCTAGTATTTCGCCATTCTTTCTGATGGTCTTGTTGCTCTTGTTTGTTGCGTGCATTCTTCTCATTGCAGCTCGTTGCAACAATCATTTGCAGCCAGGGAAGAGAACGCGTACGTTGATTGGGGCGGTTATTGTGGGGCTTGCGGCATTTCTTGGGTGCTGGTTTGTGTTGCCCCCCATCGCCATTCTTGGAGCAGCACTATCTATGAGCGGGACAGTAGTTTTCTGGCTCTCCTTCTTTGACAGTCTTCCCCAACATGAAAGAATCGCTGTTTTTTCAGCTGCCATAGTGGTGGCGGGACTGTACATGCTGGTACCTCGTTATTCCTTTGACTGGATTGCGCTCGTTGTCTATGGCCTCACAACGATATTTTCGTTGGCTTGTGCGTGGAAGCTAAGAAAACTCACATTTTCCAGCTCTGTGTTTATGTCACGGGAGGAGTGCATAGCCATACTAAAAAACAGCGAAAGCGAAAGTAATTTCTACGCACTCTTTTCTCTGGGGGTGGGGCTCGGTATCGTGCTGTTTGCACCATTTCTCCCCTGCCCATTTAATATGGATACAAATCTCATATTCTGCGGAGTGGCAATTGCCTGCGGGGGAATCGTGTCCGCCTTGCTGCTTTGGCATTCCGAGGCATCCTATAGCGCTTCGATGAAGAAAGCCATAGGCCCAATATTAATAGCCGAAGTCTTTTGCATTCTCTGTGTTTCCACGGAATGGCAGTGGCTATCGTTGTCTCTTTTTGCGATGTTTATGACTGCATACGCAATGATATTGCTTATTGCTATGACCGAGACAACTCGCTTCGAGCAGCTATCTCCAGTATGGATGTACGGACGCGAGAGCGGATACTATATTCTTGGAGTGCTATTTGGCATATTGGTTATGGGGACTTGTGCCTTCAGTCCGTCGGACGCACTTTGGATATGCGCTGCGGCTGCCATCGTTATCAGCTACTTTCAGACTAGGGTATTCGATAACAGCCTCTATCCCTTCATTCCGGAGCTTGCAGAAGAGAAAGTCATTGGCCCTATGGTATCCCTGAGCAATGAAGAGGATGACCGCTGGGCGATGATGATGGACGAGCTATCGCGAGAATTTTGCCTTTCTCCGCGTCAAGCTGAGGTTTTAGGGCTTTTGGCAAAGGGGCGAAGTGTTCGGTTTATTTCGGAGGAATTCGTTGTTTCCACCTCCACTGTAAAGAGTCATGTCTATATGCTTTATCGCAAGCTGGGAATTCATTCTCAGCAAGAGTTGATCAGCTTTGTCGATACAAGAATGCGGGGCTATAGAACAGGTCAGCTCACACCTGGCAGTGATTCAAAGTAACAGCCTTTTGGGGCACTGTTCATGCATGCATGGCGTCTACGCGAGACCCTCATACCATCGGTATGAAATCGGTCACGTCAATTTCAGTTCAGTTACATAGACGATTTCGAAGCGCAGGCTCGCTTCCCATAATCCTTCTCGAGGGCCCTTGCGTAGTCATGCAAGGGAAAAGCGTGTCAAATTGAGAAGGAGGAGCGTATGGAGTTCAAGGACGACATTGGCAAGCCGTGGCAGTACGAGGACGGGGAATATACCGTTACTCGTACTGCCGCATATTCGCCTCCCGGCTGTCATCCGGTGGGCTGTGGCGTGAAGCTGTACGTGAACAAGGATGGCGTTGTCGAAAAGGTCGAAGGAGACGAAAACCACCCCATCACTCAGGGAAGGCTTTGCGTCCGCTGTCTTGCTTTGACCGACACTATGTATAACCCGAGTCGCGTTCTCTATCCTATGAAAAGGGATCCCAAAGACCGCGGTAAGAATAAGTGGGAGCGCATTACCTATGATGAGGCCCTCGATCTGATTGCCGAAAAGGTCGCCGAAGTTAAGAAGGAGTACGGCGCAGAAGCCATAACCGTTCTTGGCGGAACAGGACGTCAGGGTGGCCCCATGTGTGGCTCTTATGCCCATCGCATGCTCGGCACACCCAACGCATGTTATACCCAGAGTGGCTATGCGTGCTATGCGCCACGAGTCGCCGGTACAAGTTATGTTTTGGGAGCGCCCTATCCGGAGATGGACTATGCAGGTGGTCTGCCGGGTCGCTACGACGATCCGATGTACGAAATCCCTGAAGTGGCTGTTGTTTGGGGTAAAGAACCGCTGCCGTCTAATCCGGATGGTCTCTTTGGTCATGCCCTAATTGATGTTATGAAGCGTGGTACCAAGCTGATCTCTGTTGATCCTAGGGTGAACTGGCTTGCTACTCGTGCGGCATGCCACCTGCAGCTGAGGCCTGGTACTGATACTGCTCTGGCAATGGCAATGCTTCACGTAATCATCTCCGAGGATCTGTATGACCATGATTTCGTCGATCGTTTTTGTTACGGATTCGATGAGCTTGCCGAGCGCGTTGCGGAGATGCCGCCCGAAAAGGCAGCTGAGATATGCGGAATCGATGTAGAGGATATTTATAAGGCGGCGAGAATGTACGCCAACGCAAAGAACGCGACTCTTCTTTGGGGCTTGGCTACGGATCAGAAAGCCAACGGCGTTCAAATGGGCCATGCGATCTTGGCGCTTATGGCCATTACTGGAAATATTGACATTCCGGGCGGTCAGATTCTGGTTGATGCTCATGACGGTATTGCAGAGGCCGTGGTCGGTGGTTACGGCTGGGCGGAGCTGGGTCCCGAGCTGCAAAGTAAGATCATCGGCCTTCAGGAATATCCGGCCTACGTAGGTATCATTCTGAACGCGCAGGCCGATATGATGCTCGAGGCCATGGAGACCGGGGAGCCTTACCCCATCAAGATGGCCTATATCAGCTCCACGAATCTGCTTGCTGGCACATGTGCTGCTCAGCCCAAGCGCTGGCATGATGCGATTGCTGGACTGGACTTTAATTTCTGCACGGATGTGTGGATGACGCCAACAGCTATGGCCTGTGCTGACGTTTTCGTTCCGCTTGCTGCCTATCCAGAGCACCAAGCGGTGGTGCTGAATCACTATGCGGGCTCGCCAAATGTTATTGGCTCCGTAAACAAAGCAGTCGACGCTGGCGAGACGCACTCTGATTTCGAATTCATGTATGACCTGGGTCGTCGATGCATGCCAGAGGCATTCAGCATGTACAACAATTTCGACGAATTTGTTGAGGACTTCAGACTTGGAAACACGGTCAAGGTGGAGGAGCTCAAAAAGGAAGTGACGCGTCAGAGAAACGTTAGCTATAGGAAGTACGAGAACGGCCATCTGCGTCCGGATATGACCCCCGGGTTCAACACTCCCACAGGTCGCGTAGAGCTCTACTCCACCATGTTCCAGAAGTTTGGTGAAGACCCGCTGCCCTATTACGAGGAGCCGCAATATAGCCCCATTTCTACGCCCGAGCTAATGGAAGAGTACCCATTTGTTCTAACTACTGGCGCAAGGACTTACTGCTACTTCCATTCTGAGGGCAAACAGGTTCCTTATCTTCGCGAGATGAATCCTGATCCCCTGGTTGAGATCAATATCGAAGACGCGAAGGGTCTTGGTGTCAAAGATGGTGACTGGGTGGAGCTGGAGAACCAGTTCGGCAAGATCGTAATGAAGGCCAAGGCAACCCCCATTGTGAAAAGGGGCGTTGTCCATGCGCAGCATGGTTTCTGGTTCCCCGAGAAGGACGCCGAGGAGCCGGTCCTTTACGACGTCTGGCGATCCAACATCAACAGCCTTATCCCCCATTTCCATGTTGGAAAGCTTGGCTTTGGCGCTCCCTTCAAGTGCGCTATCTGCAGTGTCAGAAAGGCAGACGGCAACTGGGATACAAACATGGAGGAAATCTGGGAGAAGTTCAACATTCAGCACACTGATGCTAAAGACGCGGAGGAGGTGGCGTAAATGAGGAACGGCCTTTTGATCGATTATGAGTTCTGCACTGGTTGCCAGTCTTGTGAGGTGGCTTGTAAGGAAGAGCATGGTATTCCCGTGGGTCAATGGGGCATCAAGGTCATAGATGAAGGACCTTGGCAGATATCCGAAAAGACGTGGAATTGGAATAAAATCGCCGTTCCCACAGACCTATGCGACCTTTGCGCCGACCGCGTTGCCGAGGGCAAAAAGCCTACGTGTGTGCACCACTGCTTGGCTCAGGTGCTGAAGTTTGGTCCTGTTGATGAGCTTGTCGCGGATCTTGACAGAAAGCCAAAACAGGCACTCTTCGTTCCTTGCTAGGCGTTCTGCGGGGAAACGATATTTCTAGAAGGGGGTTTCATGAAAAGGAATGGCCAAAAAGTGAAAGTCGCCTATAAAGGCTATCTCGAAGATGGAACCCTCTTCGATGAGTGCAAGCCAGAAGAAGCTTTCACCTTTGTCATGGGGACATCCTCGGTGATTCCGGGGTTTGAGAAGGCCGTGGGAAGTATGGAGGTAGGCGACACAATCACTGTTGATATACCTCCCGAGGAAGCCTACGGCTTTTACCAGGAGGATGCTATCCAAAGGATCCCCACATATTTCTTTGGGAATAAAGGAGAAATTCCGGTGGGAGAAATGATTTCTCTTACCAGTCCTAAGACCCAGCGCCCTGCAATTGTGAAGGTTCTTGGCGTGGAAGACGGCATCGTTTCTCTGGATTTTAATCACGCGTTAGCAGGCAAGACCCTGATCTACGAAATCAGACTTTTAGATGTTGAAGGAGAGTCTGCAGAATAAGTTTTCTTGTGACAGCCGCAGTTGATATGACATGCGGCTGCCACAATTTTAGAAGGAGGGAAGCAGAGATGACAGAGAACTCTGAAACGCTGTTGAGCAAAAAGGGAGTCGCCCTTGCGCTTATCGGCATTTTTGCGCTCTATTTTACCCAGTGTGCATTTGGAATAATCACCCCTGCCATCAATAGTCTGGCGGTTCATTTTGAGGGAACACCCATGACCACCATTCTTTTGGCCAACACTATTACAGGTGTGGTTAGCATTCCCGTTAGCATCTTGGTTGGAATGTGGGTCAGATGGGGATATAGGAAATGGGCCATTCTTGGCTTGATTATTGCCACTCTTGGCGGCGCATTTCCGTTCTTTATGGGCGAAGCATCGGGCTATGAGCTGGTTATAGCGTCTCGCGTGCTTGTGGGTATCGGCCTCGGCATGGTTAACCCCTTGGCAGGAGCGCTTGTTATCGAGCTTTTTACGGGCAAGAAGCGTGCGGCGTATCTGGGCATTGGCAATCTGGTATTTTTCGGCGGTGGCATGCTGTATCAGATGCTTTCGGGAGGTTTGGCAAACATTGGCTGGAACTATCATTTCCTGGCATATTTCCTCACCGTTATCCCCTTCATCCTTGTCGTTATCTTTCTGCCCGAGCCCTCGAAGCTTAGGGCCAAGAAGGGAGTTGCTGTACAAGAGAGCGATGAGGAGCCAAAGGCAAATGAGGGTGCTCCAAAACCCCCGCTGCCCGCAAGCGTTTTTGGGTATGTTGCCATAGCTTTCATTGTCATTATGTTTGATATGCCAGCGGTGTTTCTCTGCTCAACAATGCTGGCTGAAGGTGGCATGGGAGATGCCGGTGTTGCTGGCATTGTGTCGTCCCTATTCACCGGCGGCGGTATGATAGCCGGAGCGATATTCGCCATTGTCTATGCCGCGACCAAACGCAAGGTATTCGCAGTATTTACCTTATGCAGCGCGATTTCCATGTTCATCATCTTCAATGCCACTTCGGCAGTTGTGTTCGGTGTTGGCATGATTCTTCTAGGTGTTGGCCATATCGGAGTCTTTACGGCAGCCCAGGAGTCTGGAGGCAAAGCGTCGCCAGCCGTACGTGTTGGTGTCACGAACGGAATGATGATGGCTGCGATGAATCTCGGCGTCTTCTTTGCTAGCTACTACATGGAGTTTGCTGCTGTTTCGTTCCCGCAGATGGGTATTGGCGCCCCTGTGTTGGTAAGCGGCGTTCTTCTGCTGGTGTGTGCTGTCTTGTTCTTCTTTGTACCTGGCTGCATCAAGGCAAAGCAGCTTCCTGCCGCAGATGCCCCCGGATCTCCTGAGAACCCTGAGGCGTAGAAGAAAGAGAAGTGGGCAACGAATATTTCTTATTAAGCAGAAAGGAGGGATGTTTTATGAGAGTGGCACCCAATTCAAAACTGGCGCTTATAGGCATCTTTGCGCTTTACTGCACGTTGTGTGATTTTGCGATACTCACACCTGCCCTGAACACGCTTTCAAACGCGTTTCCTTCCACTTCGATGACAACGATTCTCCTGGCAAACACCATTACTGGGGTCGTAGTCGTGCCCGTAAGTATTGTGGCTGGCATTTTGGTCAACTATGTTGGCTATCGGCCTATGGGAATAATTGGTGTGGCACTTGCCATGTTCGGTGGTCTTTCTCCGTTCTTCTTTCCGGAGTTGACTGAATACTGGCCGATCATCATTTCGCGCATTGTCGTAGGTGTCGGTGATGGAATGGTGAGCCCTTTGGGCGGCGCTATGATTATTGCGCTTTACAGGGGAAAACAGCGAGCGACATTGCTCGGTGTGGGCAACCTTATCTTCTTCGGTTCGGGTATCCTTTATCAGCTTGCAGGAGGATACCTTGCATCCATAGGCTGGAATTATACGTTCTTGGGGTATCTGGTGGCTTTTATTCCATGGGTTCTGGCTATAGTGTTTCTGCCTGAACTCAAGGGAGTTAAGCCCGTCGAGGACACAACCGCTGCTATTTCACCAAATGGAAAGAAGGAAAAACTCCCCCCTGCTGTATGGGGATACTTTTCCTTTGCAACGATAATGTTGATTCTCGACATTGTTGCGGTTTTCCTTTGCTCGACGCTGCTCGATATACGAGGCATGGGTGATGCAAGCGTAGCTGGCATTGTGTCTGCGCTGTTCACGGTAGGCGGCACTATCGCTGGTGCTATATACGCTGTTCTTATTCTTGTGTTCAGAAACAAGGTGTTTTCCACCCTCGCGTTTGTAGGCGGTGTGGGGCTTCTGATCATGTATTTTTCAGATAACGTGTCCCTTTTTAGCTTTGGAATCACGATCCTTGGCATCGCTCACATAGGACTGTTCACGGCTGCGCAGAATGCCGCGGGGAATGCCTCCCCACCTTCAAAGATCCCTGTTACTAATGGACTGATGATGGCAGCTATGAATCTGGGCTCCTTTTTGGGAGCGTACTACCTGTCATTTGTCCAGGAGACGCTGCCTTCACTTGGCGCTGCCGGACCTCTTATGGTGAGCGGCGTCGTGTTCTTGGTGGCGGCAGCCGTAATGCTTTTCCTACCATTCAAAAACTTGATTATCAAGAATAAGTAGGACTTCGGGAAAGGGGATATGCATCAAGGCGGCCGAGCTCTCTGCGACATTTACGCAACGCGATTTTCTAGCCGTTTGGTAATTGGCACGTCGGACGACCAAGTCATCCCCCCATGATTTTCGGTTGTCCGAATTGTGAAAGGGGGCCGCATCTTATTTGAGAAGCGGCCCCCTCTGCGTTTAAATCTGAAATACAGCATTCTCGCGAGGAGGCATCGATGTGTTTCACCTGCAATCTCTGTAACAAATGCGGCAAAATCACAGATGGTCTCTACGACATGTCCCTAAAGCCGTTGAAGTGTCCTGACTGTGGTCTGCCCGTCAGAGGAGGGGAGAGGAAATGCAGTAAATGCGGACGTAGCCTCCCGCCTGCGGCTGTCACGACTCCTGGAATAAGTGATAGAGAGTTCAATACGCCCTGCAGTGCTGAGTGATTTTCCTCCCTGCGCCCTCTACGCCTCGAACAGCAGCGCGCCGCTCGTGAGTCCGCCGCCAAAGCCCACGCACATCACCTTGTCGCCTGGCTTGATGCGGCCTTCATCGTAGGCGTCGGAAAGCGCCATGAGCACGCTCGATGCACTTGTGTTGCCCGCCTCGGCGATGGAGACCTGCCAACGCTCGTAGGGAACACCCAGCTTCTTGGCGGCAAAGCGGATGATGCGGTCGTTTGCCTGGTGCGGCACGATGCAGCTCACCTCATCCATCGACACGCCCGCACGCTCGCACACCTCGCGTGCAGCCTCAACGATGGCGGCGGTGGCGAACTTGAAGACGCGCTGGCCGTGCATGCGGATGAAGGCGGCATGCTCGGCAAAGCCACCCTCGTCGGTCTCGATGTTCATGATCTCGCCCACGCCCACGTTGCCGACGTTCTCCTCAAAGGGAAACGTGCTCATGTCGTGGTTCGCATCGACGGTCAGACATAGGGTGTCATCATCGGTGTTTTTGAGGAAGCTCGCCAGAATGCCCGGCGCGCTCTCATCCCACTCGAGCACCACGGCGCCGGCTCCATCGCCAAAGAGCACGCAGGTGGCGCGATCGGTCCAGTCGGTGATGCGCGAAAGCCGTTCCGCACCCACGACCAGCGCGCGGCGCATGGCGTTGCGCTTGTGGCCGATGCCGCTTCCGCCCTCGCTGGCGACGGAGGCCTCGATCATGGTGGAGGCAACGTCGATGCCGTAGATGCACCCGCTACACGCGGCGTTGAGGTCGAATGCGATGGCATGCTCGGCGCCCAGTTGCGCCTTGATGAGCGCTGCCTGGGACGGCACGATGACGTCCCCGGAGATGGTCATGCAGACGATGAGGTCGATATCTCCGGCCGCGACGCCCGCGTTTTCGAGGGCGGCTTGTGCAGCCTGGACTCCGAGATCGGTGGTGGACTCGTCAACCGCGATGCGACGGTTGTGGATGCCGGTGCGCTCGACGATCCATTCATCGCTCGTGTCGACGATGTTTGCCAGGTCATCGTTGCTCACGACGAGCTCCGGTTGGGCCTTTCCGTGTCCGACGATCTTGCATCCCATGGCATTTCTCCTTGTTGGTCGGTCGTCGCCTTCGCCTGTCCGGGTGGGCTGACGCCCGATTATCTTAGAGTAATTCCGTCGAAATATGCCTTCGCTTCTAATGTTTGCGCAAGATTTTGCATCGTGGCTCACTCATAAAATCTTCGTCTACAATAATCGCGCTCATAAGTTAGACACCGCGAAAGGAACCATCATGGCAACTATCGACATCGTCCGCGACGTGCTGGTCGAGAACCAGGACCTCGATCCGGAAGCCATCACCGAAGATGCCGTCATCGAGGACCTGGGCATCGACTCCCTCGACATGGTCGAGCTCATCTGCGACATCGAGGACCAGTGCGAGGTCGATTTCGGCGAGCCGACCGATCTCGTGACCATTGGCGACATCGTCGAGCACATCGACTCCCTGAAGTAGGTCGAAGCGCTTCATGAAAACGAGAGTAACCGAACTCCTGGGCATCGAGGCTCCCATCATCCAAGGTGGCATGGCCCGCGTTGCGGATGCCTCGCTTGCCGCGGCGGTCAGCGAGGCCGGCGGCCTGGGTATCATCGCCTGTGGCGGTGCCAAGCTCGATTGGATTGCCGAGCAGGTCAAGCAGGCCAAGGCGCAGACCGATAAGCCCATCGGCTGCAACATCATGCTCATGGACCCGCTCACGCCCGAGATCGCCAAGCTCGTCGTCGAGCTCGGCGTCAAGGTCGTCACCACAGGCGCCGGCAGCCCGACCGAGTACCTGCCCATGTGGCGCGAGGCCGGCATCAAGGTCATTCCCGTCATCGCCACCACGGCGCAGGCCAGGCGCATGGAGCGCCTTGGCGTCGATGCCGTGGTCGCCGAGGGCACCGAATCCGGCGGTCACGTCGGCGAGCTCACCACCATGGCGCTCGTACCCAGCGTGCGCGAGGCCGTTTCCATCCCCGTTATCGCCGCCGGCGGCATCGCCGACGGTCGCGGCATCTGCGCGGCCTTCGCGTTGGGTGCCGAGGGCGTGCAGATGGGTACGCGCTTCCTCACCATCGACGAGTGCACCGTGTGCGATCCCTGGAAGGAGAAGGTGCTCGGCGCCAAGGATTCCGACACGATCGTGACGGGTCGCGGCACAGGTCATCCCGTGCGAGGGCTCAAGAACAAGTTCGCACGTGCCTGCCGCAAGCGCGAGATGGAGGCGAGTAGCCCCGACGATCTCGAGGGCATGTATGCAGGTTCGCTCAAACGTGCAGTCGAGGGCGATATGGAGAACGGCTCCATCCTCGCCGGTCAGGTTGCCGCGCTCGTGAAGAAGCGCGGGACGGCCAAGGAGCTCATCGCCGAGCTCATGACCGAGGCCGAGGCGCTCGGTGCGCTTGACCTCGCCACCATGGCCGAGCTCAACGCCCGTCAGGGCCGCTGCCTGGAAGACGCCGACGCATAGGAAGACTGAAGCTATGGCTCAACTTGAAGGAATCGGACCGGTCCGCACGGTCTTCATGGCCTCGGGCCAGGGGTCGCAAAAGCCCGGCATGGGCGTTTCGCTCTTTGGCGTTCCCGAGGTGAAAGCCGCGCTCGAGTGCGCATCCGACGTGTTCGACCGCGACATAGCGGCGCTCATCAACAGCGAAGGCGACGAGGCACAAGCGCAGCTCAACGAGACGCGCAACGCGCAGGTCGCCATCGCCGCGCTTTCCATCGGCATCGGCCGCGCCCTCATGGCGCGCGGCATCCGGCCCGATGCGCTGCTCGGCTTCTCGCTCGGGCAGATCAGCGCGCTCGCCCTGGCCGATATGCTCACTGACGAGGAGGCCTTTCGTCTCATCGACGTGCGCTCGCGCGTCATGGACGAGGCGGCGCGCTCGAATCCGGGTGCGATGACCGCGCTGCTCAAGGCCGACGAGGAGAGCGTCATGGCGCTGTGCGAGCAATGCGCCCAGGGTGACGTGCTCGCACCTGCGAACTTCAATTGCCCGGGCCAGATCGTCGTGGCCGGCACCGTGCCCGCAATCGAGTGTGCGGAGGAAGCCTGGAAGGAGCAGGGTGGCAAGCTGAGCCGCCTGGCGACGCAGGGTGCCTTCCATAGCCCGCTCATGCAGACGGCGTGCGAGCCGTTTGCGGAGTATCTCGCGACCATCGACTTCAAGGAGCCGGTCATCCCGGTCATCTGCAACACCGACGCCACGCCGCTCGATACGGCAACCGTGCGTCAGCGTCTGGTCGACCACCTCACGCATCCCGTGCGCTTCCAGCAGAGCGTCGAGGCGCTTCGCGAGCAGGATGCGAGCACCTTCATCGAGGTCGGCTTCGGCGGTGTGCTGAGCGGCCTGGTTCGTCGCATCGACAAGGAGGCCACACGCGCTTGCGTGCAAGATAGGCCGAGCTTCGAGGAGCTCGAAGAATCGTGGAGGGAAAGCGATGAGTAACATCGATCAGGGCAATCCCGTTGCCCTCGTCACCGGGTCAGGCCGCGGCATTGGCCTTGCCTGCGCACGGGCGCTCGCTGCCGATGGCTATGACGTCTGCCTCAACTGCTCGAGCGATTCGAGCTTCGAGCGTACGAGCGCTGCCGCCGAGGAGATTGCCAACGAGTATGGCGTGCGTACGCTGGCCATTGTGGCAAACGTGGCAGATACGGAGGCCGCCAAGGCCCTCGTGGACCAGGCGGTTACCAAGCTCGGTCGCATCGACGTGCTCGTCAACAACGCGGGCATTACACGCGACGGTCTCATCGCGCGCATGGGCGAGGACGACTTCGATGCCGTCATCGACGTGAACCTTAAGGGCACTTTCAACTGCTGTAAGGCTGCGTCTAAGTACATGATGAAGCAACGCAGCGGCGCCATCGTCAATATGAGCAGCATCGTCGGTATCACGGGCAATGCGGGGCAGGCAAACTACGCCGCGTCCAAGGCCGGTGTCATCGGCCTTACCAAGTCGCTCGCCAAGGAGCTCGCTCGCCGCAACATCAGGGTCAACGCCGTTGCTCCGGGCTTCATCGCGACCGACATGACGGACGCGCTCAATGACCAGCAGAAGGAAGCCATCACCTCCCAGATTGGTCTTGGCCGATTGGGCGAGGCAGATGACGTGGCTGCTCTCGTGGCGTTTCTCGCGAGTCCCGCCGCATCCTATATAACCGGCCAGGTAATCAGCATCGATGGAGGACTTTCCCTATGAGCACGACAAACGAGAATATGAACCTTCGTCGCCCGGACGGCATGCAGCGTGTCGTCATCACGGGCATGGGTGCCGTTACGCCGGCAGGTGTTGGCGTGGATGCGCTGTGGGATGCCGTCATGGGCAAGCAATGCTGTATCGCGCCCATCGAACGTTTCGACACATCTGAATATGAGGTTCATAATGCCGGCGAGGTGCGTGGCTTCGATGCTACCGAGCACGGTCTCTCCAAGAAGGAGGCTCATCGCTTCGAGCGCTTCGTCCAGTACGCCATGGTCGCAGCCGACGAGGCCATGGCCCAGGCAGGGCTCAACATGGACGATGTCGATTCCACGCGCGTGGCCATTGCGTTTGGTACGGGCATCGGCGGTATCGACGAGCTGCAGAAAGGGTTCGAGACCTTGTACGACAAGGGCCCCAAGCGTGTGAGCCCGCTGTTCGTCCCCACCATGATCGGCAACATCGCCGCCGGTAACCTCGCCATTCGCTATGGCATTCACGGGGCGTGCATCAACGTGGTCACCGCCTGTGCGACCGGTGCGCATAATATCGGCGAGGCTGTCCGTGCAATCCGTCACGGCTATGCCGATGCTGCGCTTGTCGGAGGATCCGAGGAATCGGTATCGCCCATATGCATCGCTGGGTTCACCAACCTCGGGGCGCTTTCCAGGGCCGAAGATCCCGCCCAGGCGTCACTTCCCTTCGACGTGCGACGCAAGGGCTTTGTCGCCGGCGAAGGCGCTGGTGCGCTCGTCATCGAATCACTTGAACATGCGCTCAAACGTGGTGCCACACCCATTGCCGAGATTACCGGATATGGCTCTACCGGCGACGCCTACCACATGACCGCGCCCGACCCCGAAGGCGCGGGTATCGTGCGTTCCATGCGCCAAGCGCTCGAGGAGGGTGGTTTCACGCCCGCCGACATCGGGCACGTCAACGCCCACGGCACGGGTACGCCCGCAAACGACAAGACCGAGTCAATCGCCCTGTACGCGCTATGCGATGATGACGAGCTTGCCGCGGGCATTCCGGTGACGTCCATCAAGGGCACGACGGGCCACACGCTCGGTGCGGCCGGCGCGGTCGAAGCCATCGTCTGTGCGCTTTCGGTCGCCCGCGATTGCGTGCCGCCGACGACGGGGTTTGCCGAGGCCGATCCCGAGTGCGCCGTCAACGTCGTGACCGAGGCTCTGACGGACGTACCGCAGAAGGTCGCGCTCTCCAACTCGCTTGGCTTTGGCGGCCACAACGCGACGCTCGCCTTCAGTCCCTACGAATGAAAAACGGACGTCGGGGGGCCAGACAATAGTTGCCGGGGCACTTTTGTCTGGTCTGCCTGTTCCAAAAAACCAGACAAAAGTGCCCCGGCAACTATTGTCTGGCCCCCCGGCTCATTTGATGAAAGGAACGTACGTCATGGAAATCAGCTATCCCGCGGGACGCGACGTCATCGAGTCGGTGCTGCCCCATCGCGATCCCTTCGTGTGGGTGAGCCGCGTGCTCGAATGCGAACCCGGCGTCTCCGTCAAGGCCGAGCTCGACGTGTCGCCTGACCTGCCGCTCTTCAAGGGTCACTTCCCCGATTATCCCGTGCTGCCCGGCGTCATCATCATGGAGGCGCTGGCCCAGGCGGCATCGTTCTCAATATTGGTTGCGCGTGAGGCGGAAGGCGCGCTCGGTTTCTTCGCGGGCATCGACAACGCTAAGTTCCGCAACCAGGTGCGCCCCGGAGACACGCTGACTCTCGAGGCAACTGTCGTGAAATCATCGCGCCGCCTGTGCGTCGCCGAGGTCAAGGCCTCTGTTGGCGACACGGTCTGCGCGACCGCAACCCAGAAATACGTGATAGCTCCCGCTGCATAGCGTGGACAGCAGATTCGCATAATGGAGTACCAGCGTGAAAGAACAAGCTAGCAACGCCATGATTGGTCACGGTGTCGATGTCGTGTATCGCCTCGACAGGATCGCCCTCGAAATCGCCTCGAAGATGCATGAGCAAGGATTGCTCCACGTGTCCGGTTCCGCGGACGCAGACGACGGTCTTTCCATGAACGGGCCGTCCGCCCTGGTCATGGTGCAAGGCAAGACGGCGAGGCAGGCCCATAATGCCGTTAACGAAGCCGGTATCGCGAGCGTCATGCCCCTCACGGGTGACTGGCGTCTCGACAGCAATCCCCGCTTTGCCTACGCGACAGTCGAGCTGGGTAGCAAGCCCACGCGCAAGCTGTTCACGAACGCGCGCGCTGTCCTGAAGGCGGCCGAGGATGCCCAAGTGCAGTGCATTCTGCTCGGTACCGATTCGCTCGCGCTTGCCGAGGACAATCGCTTCCTGCAGCGCGCTGCCGATGCGGGTCTACGTGTCTTCAAGACGCTCGACATCGATACGACTTTCGAGAACTGGGTGGAATGCGAGCCTTCGAATGACGAGGAGGCGCCTCGGCCCACGAAGTGGCGTACCTGCCATGCATGCAAGCTCACCTTCGACAATGCCGAGTTTGCCGAGAACGGGCACGCATGCCCCTCATGCGACACGCTTGCGCGCCTCACATCCGACGAGCGCATCGAGCTCATTGTGGACGAGGGAACCTTCGAGGAATGGGATGCCGATATCGAGGATGTCAACCCGCTCGAGTTTCCCGGCTATGCCGAGAAAATCGCGTCGTATCGCGAAAGAACCGGTAAACATGAGGCCGTTCGCACCGGTAAGGGCATGCTCGGCGATTTGCCCGTGGCCTTCGGCTTCATGGAATCCGAGTTTCTCATGGGCTCGATGGGTTCTGTCGTGGGCGAGAAGGTGAGTCGCCTGTTCGACCGTGCCACCGAGGAGGGCCTGCCGGTCATCATCTTCTGCGCGTCGGGTGGCGCCCGCATGCAGGAGGGCCTGGCCTCGCTCATGCAGATGGCCAAGACCGCATGCGCCGTGGAGCGTCATGATCGCGCCGGCCTACTCTACATTTCCGTGCTCACCGATCCGACTACCGGTGGGGTCACGGCGTCGTTCGCCATGCTCGGCGACATGATTCTGGCCGAACCCGGAGCACTTATCGGCTTTGCCGGGCAGCGTGTTATCCGCGATACCATCAAGCAGGATCTTCCCGAAGGCTTCCAGACGGCGGAGTTCGCCCTCGAGCACGGACTCATCGACGCCATCGTGGAGAGGGAGGACCTGCGCGATGTGCTAAAGGCCGGCGTTGCATTCCATCGTCCGTGGCGCGGGAACGACCACAACGCGCTGTTCGGGGAGTTCAAGAGCGATTCGCTCGCGGATGACGATGCGGCAAAGACCAGTGGAGTTGCGCGTAAGTGGATAGGTGACCAGATTGACCGTCTCCCCTTCGTTGACAGCATCAAGAAGGGTGCCGAGGCGGGCATGGATATGGTGAACCAGCGGTTCCGCGGCAAGCGCGATGATACCGAGACTGAGCTTTCGGCAGATGCCGAGCCCGGTAGCGCGTGGGAGAGCGTCCAGATAGCCCGCAACGTGCATCGCCCCACGGCAAGCTCCTACATCAAGGTGCTTTCGCCGTCATTCCTCGAGCTGCATGGAGACCGCGAGTTTGCCGATGACAAGGCCATTGTCGCCGGTCTTGGTCGCATTAACGGGCGCCCTGTCACCATCATCGCGCAGGAGAAGGGCTCGACCCTCAACGAGCGCATCAAGCGTAACTTCGGCTGCCCTCAGCCCGAAGGCTATCGCAAGACGGCACGCCTCATGCGTCAGGCCGAGAAGTTCAACCGACCCATCGTTTGCCTGGTCGATACCCAGGGAGCGTTTTGTGGCACGGAGGCCGAGGAGCGAGGCCAGGGCAATGCCATAGCCGAGAACCTCGAGCTCATGGCCGGCTTGCGCGTGCCGGTTGTGAGCGTGTTGCTCGGCGAGGGCGGCTCGGGCGGGGCGCTTGCGCTCGCTCTCGCAAACCGCGTGGCGATGCAGCAGCATGCCGTGTATTCGGTGCTATCACCCGAGGGATTCGCCTCGATTCTGTGGAAGGACGGATCGCGCGCATCCGAAGCCGCTGAGATCATGGGCATGAGTGCCGGTGATGCGTTCGAACTCGGCGTAGTCGATGCGGTGCTGCCCGAAGGCGAGGGGGCTGCGCACGAAAACCCCGAGCAGGCCGCAGATGTCGTCTTCGCCTACGTGAACGAGACTCTCGAGGAGCTGAGCACCCTCACTCCCGACGAGCTGCTCGCCCAGCGCCAATCCCGCTTCGCCCGCTTCTAATGAGATGGACGTCTCGAAACCAGTCAAAAGTGCCCCGGCGGCTTTTGTCTTATTTGCGGCGTTCGGCTAGCAGCAAATCCACCATGCGCCCGTAGCTCTGTGTGCCGTCGGTCTGGTCGTTGGCCTTCAGATACGCATCGTTTGCCTGCTGCGCAAACGTGCGGAACGGCCCCTCGTATTCGGCCCAGAACTCCATGCTTTCCATGCGGTCGGCTCACACCTCATCCGAGAGTTGCGCAGACACTGCACGCGCAGCGTCTTCGTCAGTCCGTGCCAACGCCGAAAGCGCATACGAGTACGCGAGCGAGTACCCGCTATAGCGGATGAGCGCATCTCCGCTCTGCTTGCACGCGAGGTAGGCAATGAAGTTCGCCTCGTCCTCGCGCATGTATCCGCACTGATGTGCGAGCTCATGACCCATGGTCGCGGGGATCGTGTAGAAGGGCGGCAGCGTGTTGATGTTGCTCTCCACCGTGAACGCGAAATACATGCCCGTTATATCCCCATAGGACATGAGTTGCGAGAACAGCGTAACCGGCTTGGGCTGCGAATAGACGGGGCGCTCGAGCGTGGGGTATTGCTCTGCAATCGTCCTCATTTCGTCGACGCTGCGCGCGGCGTATCCCGCAAAGCCTCCTCGTTCGTCGATATGCGCCTGTATGTCATCGCCGATATCCGCCCTGGCGGCGTTGAGTTCGGTCGCAAGATCGCTACATAGGTCGGTGAGCTCTTGCGTTGTGGATTCCCTGACCTCGAAGCCTTCGTTTTGCGCGAACGTGTGGCGATAGTAGTTGAGTCCGCATAACATGGCGTACAGGAAGAAGGCGATGGAGATGATGCCGAAAACGCTCGTAATCAGGCGGTAGAGATAGCGCAAGCGCTCGCCGCGGCGCGTGATGATACGTATGATGTAATGCACGAACATGCATATGATGAGGACAGCAGCCACAATGACGACCCATTGCGCCATCGAGAAGCCAACGAGCGATGGCAGGTATCCCCACACGCTCGAGATCCACGGGTAGGCGCCGCGGCTGAAGAGCTCCTCGCATGCGTCAGGGTTCGCACGCGCGAGCATGGTGAGCACGATCGCGACAACGCCCGGCACGAGCAGCAACAGACGCCAGAGGTCTCGAAGCCACGCAGCCTTGGCTGCATCCTTTCGTGATGTCCTGTTGCTCGTCTGCTCCATGATTCCATCATAGCGAATTGGGGCGACTATAGCCCCATTACCCCGAGGCGTGCATTTGCACGAAGTCCCATGTAAGAAAATTGCGATTATGTGAAACTAATTCAGCGGCGACGAATGAAATTTTCGATTTTGTGAGGCGCAAGACTTAGAAGTGTCGGTTTTTTGCGATTGTGTGAAGCCGGTATGCTCTTTTGCTCCACACAATCGCAAATTGTCTGCACAGGCCTTCGATGCACTACACACAATCGAAAAAATATGCATGTTACTGTCTCTAAAGCGCTGCAATGATTGCATCGACGCTGTCTTTAGCATCTCCCAACAACATGTCGGTGTTCTCGTTGTAGAACAGCGGGTTGTCCACGCCGGAGTATCCGGCCGAACCCATCTTGCGCTTGGAGACGATGACCTTGCCGGCCTCCCAGACGTGCAGCACCGGCATGCCGGCGATGGGGCTACCCGGCTCGGTCGCGGCCGACGGGTTCACGGTGTCGTTCGCGCCGATGACGAGCACCACGTCTACGTCGCCAAAGTCGTCGTTGATTTCGTCCATCTCGTAGACCGCATCGTAGGGCACCTTGGCCTCGGCAAGCAGCACGTTCATGTGGCCGGGCATGCGTCCGGCGACCGGGTGGATGCCGAACTTCACGTCCACGCCGCGCTCGATGAGCTTGCGGGTGAGGTCTGCTACAGGAAACTGCGCCTGGGCCACGGCCATGCCATAACCGGGCGTGACGACGACGCTCTTGGCGTTGCGCAGCAGCTCGGCGACTTCTTCGGGAGTCGTCTCGGTATGCTCGCCGCTCTGCGTGGCGCTGCTATCCGAAGATGCGGCAGGCGCGGAGCCAAAGCCGCCCAGAATGACTGACACGAACGAGCGGTTCATGCCCTGGCACATGATCCACGACAGATAGGCGCCCGACGATCCGACGAGCGCGCCGGTGATGATGAGCAGGTCGTTACCGAGCGTGAGGCCGACCATCGCGGCGGCCCAGCCCGAGTACGAGTTGAGCATCGAGATGACGACGGGCATGTCGCCACCACCGATGGCCATGACCAGGTGCAATCCGAGCACGAGCGACACCGCGGTCAGGATGCCGAGCGGCAGCAAGCCCGCATCGACGCCTTCGGTGTTGGCGAACCACACGATGAGGGCAATCGAGGCAATGACCATGATGAGGTTGAGAATGTTGCGGCCGGGCAGCGTGAGGGGCTTGCCCGAGATGCGCGCGGCAAGCTTGAGGTAGGCGATGATCGATCCGGTGAAGGTGACCGCGCCGATGAAGACGGCAAGACCGGTCTCTGCCATATGGAAGGCGTTTTCCGCGCCGCCCGTCAGGTTACCCGGCGTCGTGAAGAACGAGCCAAATGCCACGAGTGCGGCTGCCGCGCCCACGAACGAGTGAAGCATCGCCACGAGTTGCGGCATGGCGGTCATCTGGACGGTCTTGGCGCGCCAAACGCCGATGATGGCGCCGATGATGATGGCGGCAGCCATGAAGCCGATGACGGGACCGAGGGGCTGCGAGGACGAGACGAGCGTCACCAAGATGACGGCGACAAGAGCCAGCACCATACCCGCGATGCCGAAGAAGTTACCGCGCTGAGCGGTCTTTTGCTTGGATAGCCCCGCAAGCGCGAGGATGAAGAGGAGAGCGGCGACCAGGTACGCGAGGGACTCGAAATGCGCGAGAGCGTCGAGAATCGTGGAGTTCATCGCTAATCAGAGCTCCTCTCGAACATCTTGAGCATTCGGTGCGTCACCAGAAAGCCGCCGAAGATGTTGATGGAGGCCACCGCCATGGCGATGAACGCCAGTATGGTGACCACGAGGCTCGACGAGCTGATGAGCAGGATCGCGCCTACGATGATGATGCCCGAAATCGCGTTGGTGACCGACATGAGCGGGGTGTGCAGCGTGTGCGAAACGCCGCCGATCACGTAGAAGCCGACGACGATGGCGAGCTCGAGCACGACGAAGTGAGAGGTCATGGAAGGTGGTGCGAGCATGATGACGACCGCGCCGAGCAGCACGGCGGCTACCTTCCACCACCACTTAGCGAAGGCCGATTTCTTCTTGGGCTCCTCGGCCGGCGTTGCCTCGGTCGGTGCGGCCTCCTCCTTCTTGGGGGCGGCCGATACGCTGACAGCCGGCGGCGGCCACATGCCCGTGCCGTCGAGCGTGACGGTGATGCCGCGAATGACCTCGTCGTCCTCGTCAAGGACGAGCTCGCCGTCCTTGTTCGGCGTGGCGAGCTTGAAGAAGTTGACGATGTTCTGGCCGAAGAGCTGCGAAGCCTGACCTGGCAAACGGCCAGGTAGGTCCGTGTAGCCGATGATGGTCACGCCGTTGTCGGTGACAACGACCTCACCCGGCTTGGACAGCGCACAATTGCCACCCAGGGGGCTTGCGCCCATGTCGACGACAACGCTACCGGGTTTCATGCCGGCGACGGCTTCCTCAGTGAGCAGCAGTGGAGCGGGACGCCCCGGTACCTGCGCAGTCGTGATGACGATGTCGTTGATGGCAGCCTGGTCCTCGTAGACCTTGAGAACGCGTGCCTGCTCGTCCTCGTCGAGGGCCTTGGCGTAGCCGTCCGAGCTTTCCTGCTTGACGGGGATCTCGACGAAGGCCGCGCCGAGCGATTCGACCTGGTCGGCGACCTCGGCGCGTACATCGGTCGCCGATACCTCGGCACCCATGGAGCTGGCGGTGCCGATAGCCGCAAGACCTGCGACGCCAACGCCGATGACATAGACACGAGCCGGAGGCATCTTGCCCGCGGCGGTCACCTGACCGGTGAACAGACGGCCAAAGACGTTGGCGGCCTCGATGACCGCACGGTAGCCGCCCACGTTGGCCATGGACGAGCGCACATCGAGGGATTGAGAGCGCGACAGGCGCGGCACCATGTCCATCGCGAGCGCCGTGATGCCCATCTCCTCGAACTTGGCGATGTCCTCCGGATGGGCGCCCGGGTTCATGCGCGCGATGAGCGTAGCCCCACGCTTGATGAGAGCGAGCTCGGCATCAGGTGGTGTGTCCAGACACACGACGATGTCTGCGCCCCACGCTTCCTCGCGATTTACGATTCTCGCGCCGGCTTGCTCGTACGCATCGTCGAAATAGCTTGCCTTCTCGCCTGCGCCGGACTCGACGATGACCTCATAGCCAAGCTTGATGAGCTTCTTGACGCTATCAGGTGTACCGGCCACGAGCGTCTGTTCGGGATTTGGCTCCCGGGGTATGCCTATGAGCATTCTTCCTCCCCATCGTGAAAAAGCCCGTTGAATATAAATGCGTATGGTACTGCATGTACGCGTACATATATACGCAGAAATGCCCCTTTCCCTTGCGTTTGCGCCCAGCTCGAGTAGTATTCGCTTTCGAAGCCCCTACGAATGAGACAGTTTGGTCAGACCAAACTGTCTCATTATGAGCAGACACCGGAAGCAAATGAGACAGGTTGGTCAGACCAAACTGTCTCATTTGGCGGGAGGACGCCATGAGTCGCAAGATCGCCATATTCGACACCACGCTGCGCGACGGCGAGCAGTCTCCGGGCGCGAGCATGAACGCCCAGGAGAAGCTCGTCATCACGCGCCAGCTCCTGCGCCTCAACGTCGACGTCATCGAGGCGGGCTTTCCCGTGTCGAGCCCTGGTGACTTCAAGTCCGTGCAGGATATCGCCATCCTTGCCGGTGACCAGTGCATCGTCGCCGGACTCACGCGCGCCATCGAGCATGATATCGACGTGTGCGCCGAGGCGCTCGAGGTCGCAGCGCGCCCGCGCATCCACACGGGTATCGGTGTGTCACCCGAGCACCTCAAGTACAAGTTCAAGGGGATGACCCTCGACGAGGCCATCGACCAGGGCGTTGCCGCCGTGCGTCACGCGCGCAAATTCGTTGACGATGTCGAGTTCTACGCCGAGGATGCCGGTCGTGCCCCTTACGAGGACCTCGCCCGGATGCTCGAAGCGGTCATCAAGGCCGGCGCGACGGTCGTAAACATCCCCGACACCACGGGTTTCAGCGTTCCGTGGGAGTTTGGTCAGCGTGTTCGCTATCTCATGGAGCATGTCAACGGCATCGAGGACGTCTGCGTCTCCGTGCACTGCCACAATGACCTCGGCATGGCCACCGCGCTTTCGCTTGCGGGTGTTATGAACGGCGTCACGCAGGTCGAGTGCACGATTAACGGCCTGGGCGAGCGAGCGGGCAATACCGCCATGGAGGAAGTCGTCATGGCGATCAAGATGCACGAAGACGAGCTCGATGCGCACACCGACATCAACACGGTCGAGTTTGCGCATGCAAGCCGCCTCGTCTCGTCCATTACCGGCATCAACGTGCAGCCCAACAAGGCGGTGGTCGGTGCAAATGCCTTCGCGCACAGCTCGGGAATACATCAGGACGGCGTCATCAAGAACCGTGCCACCTACGAGATCATCGCGCCCGAGGATGTGGGCGTTTCGGGAAGTCAAATCGTGCTCACCGCCCGCAGCGGGCATGCCGCCCTGCGCAAGCGTCTCGAAGATCTGGGCTACGCTGGCATTCCCGACGATAAGTTCGAGCAAGTTCACGCGGCGTTTCTCGAGCTCGCCGATAGCAAGAAGGAAATCTACGATGACGACCTGCATTCGCTCATGGGCGAGCAGGATCGCAACGAGAACGCCATCTATCGTCTCGATGCCGTTCAGATTTCCTGTGGTCAGCCGCTTGTGTCGACGGCCACGGTGACCATTACCGACGAGAACGGCGAGGTGCACACCGCGTGCGAGATTGGGTCGGGTCCCATTGACGCGATGTATTCGGCGGTCAACAAGATCGTGCAGGCCGAAAATGACCTTATGGAGTATTCGGTCAAGGCGGTGACGCGTGGCATCGATGCCCTTGGCGAAGTGACCGTGCGTATCATGGATCGCGATGGCGCGATTTTCATTGGCCGAGGCAGTGATCGCGATATCACGGTGAGTTCGGGAAAAGCGTACGTGAACGCGCTTAACCGCATGATTGACCAGCATCGCCACAACTTGCGACGCACCGAAAGTGGCTCCGACGCTCCCGCCCACATCTAGAAATGAGACAGTTTGGTCTGACCAATCTGTCTCATTTTGCCGCTCAAGAAAGTTCGGAAATCCGTTTATAAGTGGAAAACCTAGCGTTTCCCCCCTGTAGCAGCGTCTGGGTCTCCACATGGCATGTTGATGCACGCGAATGAGGATACTCATGTCTCACCAAACGAGTATGGTGTGACACCCGAGAAAGCCACGAGACAGAAAGCGCGTCAGCAACCATGCCAGAGCTTGCCTACACATCGAATGCCAACAGCTCGGTCGAGCGCATCATGCCGCAAGACATCGATGCCGAGAAGGCCGTGCTCGCGGCCATGTTGCTCGGCCAAGACACCGAGGTCGTCGAAGAGGCGCTCATGAAGCTCTCGGCCAAGGACTTCTACCGTCCCGCGCATCGCAAGATTTTTGAGGCAATGGAGGAGCTCTACAACAAGAACGCCCCCATCGACCAGCTCTCCTTGGCAGATCGCCTCAAGTCACGCGGGGATCTCGACGCCATTGGCGGCAAGCCCTACATCGTCGAGCTCGGCAACAACACCTTCGCGCTTGCCAACTGGGCCCATCACGCGGATATCATCAAGCGCGCTGCCATGCTGCGCGATCTCATCGGCGCCTCCGTGCGCATCACTGCGCTTGGCTACGACGCGCCAGACGATCTCGACGAGGTCGTCGAGACATCTGAGAAGCTCCTCTTCGACGTCACCAACAAGCGCGTTGCCACCAACTTCAAGTCGATGGAGTCTCTCGTCGTCGAGACCTTCAACGAGCTCCAGGAGCTCGCCAACACCAAGAGCCGCTACAATGGCGTACGCACCGGCTTCAAAGATCTCGATGACCTCTTCGGCGGCTTGCGCGGTGGCGATCTCGTCATCCTCGCTGCCCGTCCCTCCGTCGGCAAGACGGCGCTCGCGCTCAACATCGCGAGCCGTGCCGCCCAGCTTGGCACTTCCGTCGCCTTCTTCTCACTCGAAATGTCAGCCACGCAGCTCGTCCAGCGCGTGCTCTCGACCGAGACGCGCATCAACTCCAAGAAGATGCAGACAGGCCAGATGAGCGGCCAGGATTGGGTCACGCTCGTCAACGCATCAGACACGCTCTCCAAGCTCAAGCTCTGGGTTGACGATACCCCCAGTGCCTCCATCCTCGAGGTGCGCGCCAAGGCACGCCGTCAGCTCCGCAACGTCGAGCCGCAAAAGGGTCTCATCATCGTCGACTACCTGCAGCTCATGCAGCCGCAAAATACCCGCACGGAGTCCCGTCAGGTCGAAATCGCCGAGATCTCCCGTGGTCTCAAGATTCTCGCCAAAGAGATGGACATGCCCATCATCGCACTCTCGCAGCTTTCCCGTGCGGTCGAGTCGCGCCAGGGCAAGCGCCCCATCCTGTCAGACCTGCGCGAATCCGGCGCCATCGAGCAAGACGCCGACATCGTCATGTTCCTCGACCGCTCGCTATCAGAGAAAGAGGCCGAGCAAGAAGATCGCCCCGCGTGGCGCACGGCCGATGTCATCGTCGCCAAGCACCGCAACGGCCCCACGGGCGTTGTGAGCCTGGCATTTCAGAGCGAGTTCACGCGTTTCGACAACCTCGCTCGTCACGAGGATGATCGCTACTAGACATCAGGCAAGCTTCTGCGGTCTATCCGGTTTTGTCTCTCCTTTGAATCTTGTGCGTATCGCCGGGCACATTCGATACAATGATAATTTGCGTGCAAAAAGATGCCGCGCATCCCATAAAAGGAGAAATCTATGTCGGGCACCATATTAGTAGGCACCCAGTGGGGCGACGAAGGAAAGGGCAAGGTCACAGACCTTCTTTCCTCGAATTACGATTACGTCGTCCGCTTCCAGGGCGGCAATAACGCCGGCCATACCGTCATCCACGGCGACACCAAACTCGCCTTGCATCTCATTCCCTCTGGCATCATGTACGAGAGCGTGACGCCGCTCATTGGCAACGGTTGTGTCGTTGACCCGCAGGTGCTGTGTGACGAGATGAAGGGCCTCGAAGAAAAGGGCATCTCCACGGATAAGTTGCTCATTAGCAGCAACGCCCATGTCATCATGCCCTACCATCGCGTGCTCGACGGGGCAACCGAGGCGCGCCTGGGTGCGAACAAGATCGGAACGACCAAGCGCGGCATCGGCCCGTGCTACCAGGACAAGTACGCGCGCATCGGCATTCGCATTCAGGACCTGCTCGACAAGAAGATCTTGCGCGAGAAGCTCGAGACCGCCCTCGCCATCAAGAACGACATCCTCCAAAACGTCTACGACCTGCCCACGTTCACGGTTGACGAGATTCTGAACGAGTATCTGGGCTATGCGGACCTGATTCGCGCACACGTCGTCGACGCGAGTCAGCTGCTCAACGCCGAGTTGCGCGCTGGCAAGTCGGTGCTCTTCGAGGGCGCCCAGGCAACCCAGCTCGACATCGACCACGGTACCTACCCCTTCGTCACCTCGAGCAACTGCACGGCAGGCGGCGCCATGACGGGTGCGGGTGTGGGTCCCACGCGCATCGACAAGGTTCTCGGCATCGCCAAGGCCTACATGACGCGCGTCGGTAGCGGGCCGTTCCCCACGGAGCTCTTCGACGAGTACGGCAGGATACTGGGTGAGGCCGGCCACGAGGTGGGCGTCACCACCGGGCGCAAGCGTCGCTGTGGCTGGTACGATGCCGTCATCATCCGCTATGCAGCCGATGTCAACGGTCTTACCGACCTCGCGCTCACCAAGCTCGACGTGCTTGGCGCCGTCGACAAGATTCGGATTTGCACGGCCTACGAGGCCGATGGCGTCGTCTACGAGAACGTCCCGAGCCAGCAGACCGCCTTCCATCATGCCAAGCCCATCTACGAGGAGATGCCCAGCTGGCAGTGTGACATTTCCGGCTGCCGCACCTACGAGGAGCTCCCGCAGGAGGCTCGCGATTACGTTGAGCGCCTCGAGGAGCTCGCGGGCGTGCCCATCAGCATCGTCACGGTCGGTCCCGATCGCAATCAGACCATCATGAGGGGATGGAACTAATATGAACATTCTGCTTCTTGGTAGCGGCGGGCGCGAATGCGCCATCGCCACGGAGCTCGTCGAGTCGCCTTCATGCGACCAGCTCTTCATCGCGCCCGGTAACGGTGGCACGGCCGAGCTCGGGACCAATGTCGTCCTCGATGCCGAAGATGGCCAGGCCGTTGTCGACTTCGCCCGCGAGAATGACTGCGAGCTCGTGGTCATCGGACCGGAGGCCCCGCTTGTCGCCGGTGTTGCCGATGCCGTGCGTGACGCGGGCATCGATTGCTTTGGCCCCGGTGCCGCAGGTGCGCGCCTCGAGGGCTCCAAGGACTTCTCCAAGAGCCTCATGATGAAGTACGACCTGCCCACGGCGGCATACGGCACCTTCACGGACTGCGATTCTGCGCTCGCCTACCTCAACGAGCATGGCGCGCCCATCGTCGTCAAGGCCGACGGCCTGGCTGCGGGCAAGGGCGTCACGGTCGCGCTTACCAAGGAAGCTGCCGGTGAGGCCATCTGCGAATGCTTCGACGGGCGCTTTGGCGAAGCGGGTTCGACGGTTGTCATCGAGGAGATGATGACGGGCCCCGAGTGCTCCATGCTCGTGTTCACGGATGGCATCACGGTGCTTCCCATGGCTCCATCGCAGGACCACAAGCGCGCCTACGAGAACGACGAGGGCCCCAACACGGGCGGCATGGGCGTGTATTCGCCGGTTCCCATCGTCACTGACGATGAGCATGCGACCATGGTCGACATCATGGAACGCGCCGTCGCCGGTCTGCGCGAGGAGGGCATCGATTACCGCGGTGTTCTATACGGTGGCTTCATGCTTACACCGGAAGGTCCCAAGCTGCTCGAGTTCAACGCCCGCTTCGGCGACCCCGAGACGCAGGTTGTGTTGCCGCGCCTCGATACCGATTTGGTCGACGTCATGGTCGCCACCGCCCAGAAGCGCCTCGATGAGGTCGAGCTCTCCTGGTGTCCCGAGTGGGCCGTGAGCGTCGTACTCGCAAGTGGGGGCTATCCCGGCGATTACGAGAAGGGCTTCGAGATCACCGGCATCGACGAGGCCAACGCGCTGCCGGGCGTGCACGTCTACCACGCCGGTACCAAGGTCGAGAACGGCAAGGTCTACACCAATGGGGGCCGCGTCCTCAACGTCACCGCGCTCGGCGATACCTTCGAGTCCGCGCGCGACCGCGCCTACGAGGCATGCGACCTCATCGATTGGGATGGCAAGTTCATGCGTCGCGACATCGGCGCCCGTGCCATGAGGGGCCGCAGCGCATGGGAGAGCTGATAGAGCACTTCGAGGATCCCTCGATCAGCGAGAGAATTCTCAGCTCGACGCGCAGTTTCGAAGGTCGTCTGCTCAAAGTTGACTCCGTCGACATCGAACTGCCCAACGGGCACAGGACCACCCACGAGGTGGTCAGGCATCCGGGTGCCGTGTGCGTCGTGGCTCTCGATGACCAGGGTCGTGTGCTTGTCGTGCGCCAGTATCGTACGGCGCTCGAACGAGTGACCGTCGAGGTTCCGGCGGGCAAGCTCGATCCGGGAGAGGATCCCGAGGACGCCGTGCGCCGCGAGCTCGCGGAGGAGACCGGTTACGTTGCCGGAGAGATTCGCCGCCTTGCGTCCATTGCCGTCGCAGTTGGCTATAGCGATGAGATCATCCACCTCTATCTGGCAACCGATTTAGAGCCCGGCTCGGCTCACCCAGACGAAGACGAGTTCATCGCAGCCGAATGGGTTGGCGTCGAATCGCTCATCGATTCCGTCCTCGATGGCCGCATCGAGGATTCCAAAACCGTTATCGCGGCGCTCATCTGCGATGCGCTGCGCCGCAGAGTGTGAGGGAGAAACATCATGTCCAACGATAAGCCGCTGGTGGGAATCATTCTCGGGTCCAAGTCGGATGCCCCTGACTTCGAAGGCTGCAAGGAGATGCTCGAGAAGTTCGCTGTGCCCTACGAGTTTGTCATTCACTCAGCCCATCGAAATCCCGATGACGTGCGTGAATGGGCCGTTAGCGCCGAGTCTCGTGGTCTCAGGGTCATCATCGCCGGCGCCGGCAAGGCGGCCGCACTCGGTGGTGTGGTTGCGTCGCATACACCGCTGCCCGTCATTGCCGTTCCCATGAAGACGAGCGACCTGGGCGGCATGGACTCTCTGCTCTCGACGGTGCAAATGCCCACGGGTGTGCCCTTGGCCTGCGTTGCCATCAATGGCACCAAGAACGCGGCGATTCTGGCAACCCAGATCCTGGGCACCGCGATACCCGAGTACCGCGACGCCATCGTCGCGTACAAGCGGGAGCTTGCCGGAGCGTAAAGGTCGGTAACGTCTTCACATCCCCTTCACAAATCGTTCGCCTCCTGGCGCTCACTCCATAGAAAAACACTGCCAACCCCGTTGACATTCACAGCCCCTACACATTTCCTTGCGCTTTTGGCGAAGGTTCGGCTAGGGTCTTGGACCGTTGCAACGCAAAACGAAGCACGATGAAACGACGAACGTGGAAAGAATCATGAAACAAAACGTAGCAAGAACGCTGGCTGCATTCGGGATGACGGGTGCGCTTGTACTCGGCTTTGGCGCACCCGCCCTTGCGGCCGATTCCGGCATGACGCTGAACGACTACGTGGTCAGTGCCGTGTCCCGTACGCTCGATGACGTTACCCTCGCGGCGGGAGGGGCCCTCGACGCCGAGAGCTATCTCGTCAAGCTCGACGAGTCTGTCGAGTGGACGACCTGCGGTGTCAGCACCTACGGCATCGGCGATGGCCTCATGGGGTCGGGGTGCTCGGACGGTACCATCGTGACCGAGGAGTCCATGGGCGTGGCGCACAAGACGCTGCCCTTGGGCACCCAGATCCAGATCGTCTACGACGGTACGGTCGTGAACGCGACCGTACACGATCGCGGCCCCTTCGTTGCGGGTCGTGACCTCGACTTGCAGCCCGCCGTCGCCCGGGCGCTCGGCTTCGACGGCGTGGGCATGGTCCAATATCGCGTCGTGGGCTAGCCCGATCATGGAACCGATCGAAATCCGACGCATGCGCGTGCGCAGCGGCGCACTCGACCTCGAGGTCGGTTTGGCGCTCGACACGCTGCATGTGGATGCTGGCCAGGCCGAGCGCATTCTCGGCCTGCTGCCCAATCTCGCGCGCCATGTCTGCGTAAACGGGAGGAGCGGTGGCTGCTTTGGTGACGAGATCGTGGGCACCGAGCTTGCGCATCTGCTCGAGCACGTCATCATCGAGCTGCAAGGTAAGGCATCACCGCAGGCGCGCGAGCTCGCCGGGCACACGTCGTGGCTCGGGGGAATAAGCGGCACCCGCCCCCCCGCCAATCCGCTCATGCGCACGACTGTATCCTTCATCAATGACTTCGTTGCGCTCGGGGCGATGAACTGCGCGCTCGAGATTATCGACTGGTCGATCGACCCGGACTCGCGCGAGGCTCCCGACGTCGATGGGATGATTGCCCTCCTTGCCGCGATGTAGGTGCAACTCTATACTTTTCCCAGAAGCGTTATCTGCGTTCTGAGGAGGTCACCATGCACTGCGAACAGAAGCTCGCCGACGGCCTGTTTTGGATTGGCGGAGACGACAAGCGCCTCGGGCTCTTCGAAGGCTGTCATCCCGTGCCGCACGGCATGTCCTATAACAACTATCTGTTGCTCGACGAGAAGGTCGTGCTCTTCGACACCATCGACCGTGCGGTCGAGGAGCGCTTCTTCGAGACGCTCGAATACCTGCTCGATGGCCGCGAGATTGACTACATCATCGTCGATCACGTCGAGCCCGACCACAGCGCGACCCTTTCCGCGGTGGCGGATGCGCATCCACGGGCAAAGCTCGTATGCACCAAGATCTGCAAGACGCTCATCGGGCAGTTCTTTGGGCCGGAACTCGAGGCCCGTTGCATGGTCGTGGGCGATGGGGACTCGCTTTCGACCGGTGCGCATACGCTTGCGTTCGCGACGGCGACCATGGTCCATTGGCCCGAGGTCATGGTCACCTACGACGTGGAGGACAAGATCCTGTTCTCGGCCGACGCGTTTGGCGCCTTTGGTGGGCTGGACGGCAAACTTTTCGACGACATGTACGATTTCGAGGAGGAACTGCTCGACGAGACGCGTCGCTACTATGCCAACATCGTGGGCAAGTACGGCACGCAGGTCAACGAACTGCTCGACAAGGCTGATACCCTCGACATCAAGATGATCTGCCCGCTGCATGGCGTCATCATCCGCGACAACATCGATCTGATCAAGGAGAAGTACCGTACTTGGGCAAGCTACGAGTCCGAGGACGAAGCCGTCGTCATCGCCTACGCCTCGGTATACGGTGGTACGCGTGACGTTGCCGAGAAGCTTGCGTTCAAGTTGAGCGATGCGGGCATTCACGATCTCGCGCTGTTCGACCTTTCCGTGACCGACCCGACCTACGTCCTGGCCGATGCCTTTCGCGCGAGCAACATCGTGCTGGCATCCGTCACCTTCAATGCGGACGTCTTTCCCAAGATGAAGGAACTTGTCGATTGCCTTGTCGACCACAACCTGCGCCGCCGGCGCTTCTCGTTCATCCAGAACGGGAGCTGGGGTCCCATCGCCGGCAAGAAGATGATGCAGGCGGTCGAGGGCATTCCCGAGCATGAGGTCATCGGCGAGCTGTTCACCATCAAGTCACGCATGACCGACGAGCAAGATGCCGAACTCGACAAGCTCGCACAGGCCATCGTCGACTCGATTCGCAATCCGGAAAAGCCCGTCATGGCTGACGTGCAACATGTCGCGCCTGAACCCACGCCCATCGTCGGCGCCGTCAAGCCGCGGGCGACTCCGCCGAGCAAGGAACCCGTGAGAACGACGGGCGGCATGCCCATCGCCCCGGGGATGGAGGGCAAGGTGCGGCCGCTCGACACGCCTGCGGGACCTGCCGAGGATGACGAGCCCGAGACAAAGGTCATCCAGATCTGGCGCTGCACCTTCTGCGGTTATCAGGCCGAGGTTCCCAAGGGCACCGATATGGACACGTTCGTGTGCCCCGTATGTCTCAAGGTCGGTCCTGGCCAGTTCATCCTCGTGCGCGAGAAGATCGTTCCCGTCAGATGAGACAGTGTCTCTGAGCAACTGTCTCATTACTGGCTGGCTCTTGCAGATAATGCGACAAAAGAGCTCTGACGATGCCTGCCTCATTATTTGGACGTTCGATAAAATGCGGGTTTCTCCTCCCCATATGCATACGGGGGTGGTACTCTAACCATATTGTGTTTCCGCTTGAATACATTGATTGTCACCAGCAAACCCAGGAAGGGCGTGGTTATCATGAACAAGCCTCTCGTCTTCACTTTCGGAGCAGCCGTAGGCGCTGTTGCTGCCCTGCTTCTCTCGCCTAACTCCGGCGAGCGCAACCGCGAGATCGTCGCGGACAAGGTCGATTACTACACCTCTCATGGCGAGCAGGTCCTTCAGCAGACGGCAGACACCGTGCGCAGCAAAGTCCGTGGCGTGGCCGACACCGCCGGCAATGCCGATGCCGATGACATCCGCGAGAAGATCAACGAGGCGCGCGATCGCATCGCCGAGCAGATCACTCGCAACAGCACGGTTCCGAAGGATGTCGCTTCCGATGTTTCGGACGTCGCTCTCGACGCAGCCGCCGGCGTTTCCGAGGCTGCGGATACCGCGGCGGATGCCGCCGAAGCTGCGGCCACGGCCGCAGCTGATGCCATCAAGTCGAAGTAACGCGCGTTTAGCTGCAGCGCAAATCGCATATGCCGTCTACTGACGATGCACATAAGCTGCACGTCTACGTGCGCAATTCCAAAGGCGATCCAAAGCGCTTCGGGCGCGTTCGCGCGACCGTCTTTCATCCAACCGAGCTACGTGCCATCGGGTTCGTGATCAAGCGCCCCGATGCGCTGCTCATGGTCAAGCGCAAGGAGCGCTTCGCGGCAATCGACCGCATCGAGTCTGTCGAGGGCGGCGTTTGCGTCGTCGATGCGGCGGATTCCTGGGATGCCGAGGCATGCAAGCGCCTTGGCGTCGACTATGACAGTTGCGTTATCTGGGAGTACATGCCTGTACGTACCGAATCCGGGCAGGAAATCGGGCTCGTCGGCAATGTCGTCTATGACGAGCACGATTATGCCGTCGAGCACATCGACATAGCATCCGGCTCCGCAAATCGCCTGCTGCTCGGCAGCTCGCTCATCCCACGCGCGAAGATCATCGGCTATCGCGATGGTGCCATTGTCGTCAAAGATGAGGAAGCCGACCTCGAAGAGACGGGTGGTGCCGCCGCCAAGGCCGGTGTTGCGTGGGCAAAGACCAAGCATGCCGCCGCGCAGGGGACGAAGAAGGCGGGCGACGCAATCAACGACGGCGCCTACAAAGCCGGCGAGGCAATCGGCATCGTGCGTGACAAGGCGAGCAGGGCGGCCGAGGAGCACGAGGCCAGGAAACGCGAGGCCGAGGCAAACGGCGAATACACGGGTGTCGACAAGGCCGCAAACCTCTTGGGCAAGCAGCTGGGGCGCGCGTCGGGAATGTTCAAGGGTTTCAAGGACGAATTCGACAAGGCTTCTCGCGGCGATTAGGGGAAGGCACATGGCACGACGCAGGTCCCATAGAGGCTACGGCGCATCTCGCAGGTCGAGCGTCGGGCCCATTGGAACGATCGACATCCATGCACGTGGCTACGCCTTCTGCGATACCGACGAGGGGAGCTTCTTCGTCCCCCGCTCGGCGCTTGGCGGCGCCATGCCCGGCGACAAGGTGGAGCTTCGGGTGAGCTCGCGTGACGTGCCCGATGGAGGCAAGCGATCAGCCAAGGTCACACGCGTGGTGAGTCGCGCGACCGAATACCTCATCGGTACGCTCGAGATTAACGACCCTTTGGCCGTGGTCGTCGCACAGGATCCGCGCGTGCGGCACGACCTCTTCATTACCGATGGGCATACGGGCGGGGCCCATGACGGCGACGTCGTCTTGGCACGCATCACGAGCTATCCCGATCGTCGGCAGCCGATGCAGGGATATGTGGTCGAGGTGCTCGGTGCGGCGGATGCCCCGGGCATGGATGTCGACATCATCATCCACAACCTCGACCTTCCCACGAAGTTCAGTCCCCAGGCGCTCGAGCAGGCCGAAGGCATCGAGGTCGACGTGGAGGCGGCCCTTGCCGAGCCCGGTCGGCATGATCTGCGCATGCGCGACATCTTCACCATCGATCCAACCGATGCCAAGGATTTCGACGATGCCATCTCGCTTGACGAGGTTGATGGCATGTTGCGTCTGGGCGTCCATATCGCCGACGTCTCGAGCTATGTCGCCTGGGATAGTCATATCGACATATGCGCACGCGATCGTGCGACAAGCGTCTACCTCGTTGACCGGGTGTTGCCAATGCTGCCCGAGAAGCTCAGCAATGACGTCTGCTCGCTTAGACCGGGCGAAGATCGCCTGACCATGACCTGTGACATGTATCTCGATGCATCGGCGAATGTCAGACGCTACGAGATATACCCGAGCGTCATCTGCAGCAAGCGACGTTTCGACTACGATGAGGTGCAGGATATCCTCGACGGGAAACGTGATGACCCGTATGCCGCCAAGCTCGCGCGCTTCGATGCGCTTGCCAAGCGACTGCTCTCGCTGCGACTGGCCCGTGGCGCGATTGACTTCGAGACGGTTGAGGCCAAGCCCGTCCTTGACGAGCGTGGCATGGTCATGCGCGTCGACTTGCGCCACAAGACCGATGCCACCTCGATGATCGAGGAGGCGATGATTCTCGCCAACGAGACGGTCGCCCGTCACGCGCATGCCAATGACGTTCCCTTCGTGTATCGCGTGCACGAGCCACCGAGCGCGGCAGCGCTCGAAGCGCTCCTGCCGCCGTTGCGCGAGCTCGGCTATAACGTGGCGGGGCTTGCCACGGGCAACCCCGCGGCCTTCCAGGATGTGTTGGACGAGGCGCACGGGACGAGGGAGGAGCCGCTCGTGAACTATCTCGTACTGCGCTCCATGGAGCGTGCTGCCTACAACACCGAGCCTATCGGCCATTTTGGCCTCGCATCCACCTTCTACTGCCATTTCACGAGCCCCATCAGGCGCTATCCGGATCTCATGGTTCATCGTCTGCTCAAGGATTCCCATGCGATGGAGACGCACCTGCAATGGCTCGCGAAGCATTCTTCCAAGATGGAGCGACTTGCCGAGCGGGCAGAGCGCGACAGCGTCGAACTCAAGCTCTGCGAGTATTTGGCCGAACGCATAGGCGAAGTCTTCACGGGAACCATATCGACCGTCGTGGCGCGTGGGCTATACGTGCGCCTCGAGAACACGCTCGAGGGATTCGTGCGCTTCGATTACCTGCATGGCGAGTATCACGAGTTCGATCCGCTTGCCCAGACGCTGGTGGGCGAGGAGACGGGTCGCACCTACCGCATCGGCCAGCAGCTGCGCGTGCGCGTCGAAGAGGTCGATCCACGCGAGCGCAGCGTGTCGTTCTCGCTCGCGTAAGCGCGAATGCGATGATGTGGTACGCGGCGATGAGACAGTTGCTCGGGGACGTTGTCTCATTTGTGAATGAGACAACGTCCCCGAGCAACTGTCTCATCGCCGCGACGCTCCCCATTAATTCTTCGCGTGAAATACAAACACGCGCGCGTGTTCGGGTGATACCCTATACTAACTATGGCAACTGACTTCTGGCGCTTCGCCAAACGCAGTTAGAGGAGAGACATCTCGCATGAACCTGAATCCGGTAGTCGTCATTCCCAGTTACTGGTGTGGCCGTAGGTCATCACATTCGATCAACCGTGGCGTCGTGTACGACCACATGACTCCCATCGACCAGCCGGGCGAGTTGTCCCGGTGCCTGGAGTCCCTGCGTCACGTCGTCGGCGTCGATCGCATCATCTTGCTCGTCGCGGCGGAGCCGGGCGTCGAGAACCAGGCGGTCGAGCGCGTGCGTGCCATCGCCGACCACTTCATGGACCTCAACATCGTCATTATCGGCGAGGCGGAGATGCGCCATATCCACCGCAGGTTCGAGCAGGTGGGCATCGGCGAGTACAAGGGCGCGGCTTGCCTCACGGGCTACGGCGCCATCCGAAACCTCGGTCTCATCGTCGCCTCGATATTCGGTCATGATACGGTCGTCTTCGTCGATGATGACGAGGTCATCCCCAACGCCGACTTTCTCGAGCGTGCCATGCACGGCATCGCGTGCAAGACTCCGACGGGGTCGATCATCACGGCCAAGACCGGGTTTTTCTACGACAGCTACGACAGCCCCAAGGCGCCCGAGGACGTGCCCTGGTATGACCACTTCTGGAACAAGGCGGCCGATTTCAACGATTACATCGAGGGCGTCCTTCGCGGCCCGCGTCTGAGCCGTTCCAACGTCTGCTGTGGCGGTTGCATGGTCTTGCATGCGGATGCGTATGGCAGCATCGCGTTCGATCCGTGGATTGCCCGCGGCGAGGACCTCGACTATCTCATCAACGCGCGCATGTACGGCAGCGACGTCTGGTTCGACAACCAGTTCAGCCTCCTGCACCTCCCGCCCGAAGGCGCGCAGCATTCAGGGCGTTTCGAGCAAGATGTCTATCGTTGGTTCTACGAGGTGCGCAAGATCGAATTCGCCAAGACGCAGATCGACCTCATGCAGGTCGCGCCCTCCGCACTCGACCCCTACCCCGGTCCGTGGCTCGAACCGTCCATTCACCGCCGTGCCCGCCTCACCGCCTACCTGCGTGCCATCGGTCACAAGGAGCATGGCGAGTACCTGCGCATCGGCAACAAGACTATTCGCGATGCAGGCGAGTTTGCCCGCGAGAACTGCGCGAACTACTTCGAGCTCCAGCATCAATGGCCCAGCATCGTGCGTGCCATGTGGTCCAACTCCGCCCTTGCCACGCAGCTGGGAACAAGCGGCTTGCAGAGCTCTTCCGCAAGCTACACGAGCCGCTTCTCGGCAATCACGTCCGAGTAGGTCCGATAGCAAACGTACGCGGGGAAGACGGGACGATGGATATACAAAAGGTCACGGGCTATACGATGCTCGTCGTATGCTATATCGTCTTCAGCCTCTTCGCCATCATGGGCATAGTCTTCTACGACGAGGTGTCGCCCTGGCTCGCTCTCGTCGCCATCATCGTCATGTTCGTGCTCACCATCATTAGCCTGCGGTCGGTGGGTACCTCCGACCACGCTCATGCACGTCAGTCCAACCAGACGCTTGACCTGGCGAGCAAGACGGTGACCTTCATGCGGCAGGGCCTTGACGCGGATTCCGCCCAGGCGGTTTGCGAGTTGCTGCTGCCCGCGGCCACGGCCGATGCGGTCGCCATCACCAACCGCGAGCGCGTCCTCGGGTTTTCGGGTCTGGACAGGGAAAATCACCTGCCCAATTCGCCCATCCAGACGATGAGCACGTACATGACGCTCGAAGATGGCATCACGCGCGTCCTCGAGACTTCGGGTGCGGTGGGATTCAGCCACGAGTCGGGCAAGCTCAAGGCGGGCATCGTCGTTGCGCTCGTCGTCAACAAGCACATCGTTGGCGCCCTGAAGTTCTATTATCGCTATCCGCACAACCTGGGCGAGAACCAGAAGGCGATTGCCGAGGGTTTTGCCCAGCTGCTCTCGATGCAGCTTTCGCTCTCGTACCTCCAGCAGCAAACCGAGCTTGCCGCCCGCATGGAGCTCAAGGCCATGCAGGCCCAGATCAACCCGCACTTCCTCTTCAACACGCTCAACACGATCGCCTCGGTGACGCGCACCGATCCCGTCAAGGCCCGTGTCATGTTGCGGGAGTTCGCGACTTACTACCGCCGGATGCTCGAGAACGCCGAGGATTTCATTCCCCTCGCAAAGGAGGTCGAGCAGACCGAGCGCTATCTCATGTTTCAGAACGCGCGCTTTGGCGATGACGCCATCAAGCTGCTCGTGGACGTCGAGCCGGGTCTCGAGCAGCTCAAGATGCCCTCGTTCATGTTGCAGCCCCTTGTCGAGAATGCCGTCGGACATGGCAGGCGTGATGACGGAACCCCGCTCACCATCACGATCAAGGCATACCGCACATCCGATACCGTCACGATATCGGTTTCCGATGACGGCGTCGGCATTCCGCCAGAGCGTCTCGAGAATCTTCTCGACCGCGAGTCCGAGACGGGCATGGGCATCGCCCTCAAGAACGTGAATGCCCGGATCAAGGCGTTTTTTGGCGCGATATCGGGCCTCTACATCGATTCGGAGTACGGTAAGGGCACGACGGTCTACCTCAACCTCTACGACACCCTCGTCGATCAGGGCATCAACATCACCGATGACGAGATCGAAGGAGCCGATGACGACGGCGCGGAGGACGTCATCTCGGAGGCTCCCGGGCCCTTGTCCGGCGTGCGTGGGTAACGGGATATTATCCGCCTCCATCTATTGTTCGCATGCGCGCATCGTTTGATGTTAGAATCAACGTTACGATGCGCAAAGGAGACACTCTATGCTCAAAGCAATACTTGTTGATGACGAAGCACCCGCGCGTTCCGAGTTGCGTTTTCTGCTTGACGAGACGGGCGAGGTCGAGGTCGCGGCAGAGGCGACCAACGTACGCGAGGCCATCGAGCAGCTCAAGGATGTCGGTGCCGACATCATGTTCCTCGATGTGAACATGCCGGGTGTCGACGGGCTCCAGCTCGCCGAGGCTCTCAACGAGCTCAAGTATCCGCCCTATATCATCTTCGTGACGGCATATAGCGAGTTCGCCGTCAAGGCATTCGAGGTCAATGCGACCGACTACCTGGTCAAACCGGTCGAGACCGAGCGTCTCATGCAGGCGATCGGCAAGGTCAAGCAGCTCATAACCGCACAGGGACGCTCCACCACCAACGAGCGCATTCCCGTCGAGAAGGGTGGCAAGAAGCTGCTCATCCCGGCCAGCAAGATTCATTTCATCATGGCGAAGGATGACTACTCGTATCTGCACACCGAGAACGACCGTTATCTCTCCACGGTTTCGCTCGCCCAGCTCGAAGCCAAGCTCGAGCCACTCGGCTTCTTCCGCGTCCATCGTCGCTACCTCGTAAACCTTGCGTGCGTGAGTGAGGTCGACCCCGTGAGCGGCGGCACCTTGCTGCTCACGCTCACCGGCGAGGACGAGCAGATTCCCGTCTCGCGCAGGCGCGTCTCGTCGCTCAAGAAGGCGCTTGGCCTGTAACCTGCGTAATGAGACAGTTGCTCAGAGCAACTGTCTCATTTTTTCTGGCACCAATAGCAAATGAGGCAGTTACCCTGAGCAAATGTCTCATTTTCGGAGGAGGAGCGACCATGGCAGAGCAGATCACGTATAAGGACGCGGGCGTCGACATCGACGAAGGTGCGCGTGCCGTCGATGCGATTCGCGCGAGCGTGAAGTCGACCTATCGTCCCGAGGTCATTGGCGACATCGGCGGATTCGGCGGCCTGTTTTCAGCCGCGGCGCTCAAGCAGATGGACGATCCCATTCTCGTGAGCGGGACCGATGGCGTGGGAACCAAGCTCGCCTTGGCTCAAATGGCTGGCAAGCACGATACCGTGGGCATCGACTTGGTCGCCATGTGCGTGAACGACGTGCTGGCCTGCGGGGCCGAGCCGCTGTTCTTTCTCGATTACGTCGCCATCGGCAAGCTCAGAAGCGACCACATCTCCCAGGTGGTGGGAGGAATCGCCGAGGGCTGCCGTCAGGCGGGTTGCGCGCTCGTCGGTGGAGAGATGGCGGAGCATCCCGGCGTCATGAATCCCGATGATTACGACCTGTCCGGTTTTTGCGTCGGTGCGGTAGACCGTCCAAAGATGCTCAATCCCGAAAACGTGGCCGAGGGCGATGTCATATTGGGCCTTGCCTCGACGGGCATCCACTCAAATGGCTTTTCGCTCGTGCGCCGTGCCGTCACCGAGGTGATGGATGCGGGCGAGCTCACGGTCGAGCGCGCAGAGCTCGATGGCGTCTCCGTGCTCGATGCGCTTCTCGCGCCCACGCGCATTTACGTCAAGTCCATCCTGGAGCTGCGTCGCGAGGTACCGCAAATCCATGCCGTCGCCCATATCACGGGCGGTGGCATTACCGAGAACCTCAATCGCGCGCTCAACGATCATGTGGACGCGCAGGTCAACGAGGGAAGCTGGACGCAACCACCCATCATCGACTTCGTGGTCGAGAAGGCGGGCCTGTCGCGTGAGGAGGCGCTCAAGACCTTCAACTGCGGAATCGGCATGTGCGTGATCTGTCCGCCCGAAGTCGAGCGGGCCGCTATCGAGCAGCTCGAGTCAACGGGCGAGAAGGTCTTCAAGATTGGCAGCGTAATCCCTGGTGATGGAAAGGTCGTGTACCGTGGCTAAGGATCCCATGAAGCTTGCCGTATTCATCTCGGGCACGGGCACGAACATGGTCGCCATTCACAATGCGATCAAGGACGGCGCGCTCGATGCGACAATCGAGCTCATCGTCTCTTCTAACGATTATGCCAAGGGCATCGATTACGCGCGTAACGAGGGTCTTGACCTGTTGGTTTTCACGCCCGCTGATTATGACGATCCCGAAGCTGTCGATGCGAGGATCGTCGAGGCGCTCGAGGAGCACGACATCGAGTACGTCGCGATGGCAGGCTACATGCGCAAGGTCACGCCCGTCTTGCTCGATGCGTTTCCCAATCGCGTGGTCAACTTGCACCCGGCGCTGTTGCCCAAGCATCGTGGCGCGCATGCCATCCAGGATGCCTTCGAGGCAGGGGACGAGGTGACGGGAATCACCATTCATTTTGCGAATGAGGAGTACGACAAGGGCCCCATCATCTTCCAGCACGAGGTGCCCGTGCTTCCAGACGATACGATAGACGATCTCGAGACGCGCATCCACGCGGCCGAGCACGAGTACTACCCGCAGGTCCTGCAGCAAATCGCCCGTGGTGAGGTGCAGGTCTGATTTCGGTCTGAGGTCATCCGGACGCATGTCGGATTTCATCCGGAAGAAACCGGGAGATTCGGCCAAGGACGTTCGGTGTTTTTGACAGGTTCGCGGTGCATCATCTTTCCCGGAAAGCCGAGGTGGAAGGAGGTGCTCACCATGAACCGACACGACGGTCCCCTCACATGCAAAAGCGAACGGATACGCGAGGTTGGCTGCGCTATGCGGGGCTCGGGTTCCTCCTCACCCGCGCGCGTGATTCCACGTGGTTTCGTTTGTGTCCTGCCCCTACTCTCCATATGTGTCGTGTTCATGGTGCAGCCGGCTGTTGCAGCGACTTGGCCAGTCTCCACCTCGGGGCTTTCCGCGACGCTCGCGTTTCATCAGTCCTATACGGCCGGTATCGAAAGCTATGTACATAGCGGCATAGACATACCCGCGTCTGCCGGAATGCAGATATCCTCACCGCTGGCCGGAACGGTACGCTTTACCGGCACCGTGCCTTCCGGCGATTCTCGAATAGGCGGCAGTTTGTCGGCGAGAACGATGAAAGCCGTTTCCATAGAGCTGGCCGACGGCCGCGCCATCAGCCTCATGCCCTTTGCATCTATTGCCGTGCGCGAGGGTCAGTCGGTCATCGAGGGACAGGCGCTCGGCACCCTGGCTGCAGGAGGCGATGTGTCGACCTCCGCGACGCATCTGCACATGGGCTATAAGCAGGGTCCGAGCTACCTCGACCCGATGCTGCTCTTCGGCACGGCCTCCAGCGCCTCGCATGATTCTGGGATACCCGGCATGGGAGGGGCGCGCGCCACGAATGCAGGGACCTCTGCAGCAGAAGGGGCGTCCCGTATCGTAGACGGCGAATCGACTGCCGTGGTGCAGACCCAGCCCGATGCCGCCAGCGCAGCCGACGATGCTCCCGCTGCGAATTCCGAGAGTTTCGGCGTGATTGAGACGGGCGATTACGAGCTCTCCGCGGGCAAGGCCCGGAGCCAATCATCCGTGGTGCCAGTTGCATATGCGCTCGGCCAGCTTGGAAGCGCATGCGCAGGGCAATTCACTGGCCTTCTCGAGGCGCTTTCCGGACTATCGAATATGACCGGAATAGGTCTTCCTGCTCTGGTCGTGGGTACCTGCGCACTTGCTCCCTGCTCGCTTTTCGCACTCGCCTTGTTTTGCGCCAGACGTTTCGTGTCGCAGCGATGCGATATCCTAAAAAGCAAAGGAGCTCGCTTGTCTTTGCCCTTCGGAGGTGGTAGCATGCGTAAGTTATTTCCTGCTTCGGGCGCAGCCTTCATGTCCCGAAGCCGCATAGCCCAGAGGAGGTGACCACATGAAGGCTTACGAACTGCTGTTTTTTGTCGACCCGTCCATTGACGAGGAGACGCGCCTTGCAACGAGCAAGCGTATCGATACCGCGATTATCGAGCAAGGCGGCAAGGTGAGCAATGTTGAGGATTGGGGTAAGCGCAAGCTTGCCTACGAGATCAACGGTCTTGCCGAAGGCGATTACACTCTCATCGATTTCGAAGCTGATCCCACTGCGATTGCAGAGCTCGATCGCGTGCTCCACATCATGGACGCCGTCCAGCGTTACATGATCACGCGTCGCAACGGCGAGACAACTTCGGTTGAGAGCGCGTAAGGCGATGCCTTGGCGCTCAGCTGAAAGGAACGATTAAACATGAGCATCAACAGGGTAATGATTTCCGGCAATCTCACACGTGATGCCGAGCTGAGGACCACCCCCTCGGGCACGTCCATCTTGAGCTTCGGCGTTGCGGTCAATGACCGTCGTCGCAACGCGAACGGCGAGTGGGAAGACTATGCTAACTTCATCGATTGTACGATGTTCGGTCGTCGTGCCGAGGCGCTTGCGCAGTATCTCACCAAGGGCGTGAAGGTGGCCATTGAAGGAAGGTTGCACTACAGCGCCTGGGACGATCGCAACACCGGCCAACGAAGGAGCAAGGTCGACGTCACCGTCGACGAGCTCGAGTTCATGTCATCGCGCAACGGTGGCGGCCAGGGCTATGACGCAGGCGGCAATTACGGTGGCGGCAATTACGGCGGCCAGAATGCCGGTGGCAACTATGGCGGCCAGTCCTATCAGCAACCCCAGGGAAATGTCGTCCCGGAGCCCCCGACTCCGAGCGCATACGACGACAGCGACATTCCCTTCTAGAAACGTTTTCGCACACAAGAATCAGTGAGGAGGAACCATGGCTGATTACGCTCGCGCGCCGCGTCGCAAGTATTGTCCTTTCTGCAAGGACAAGGTCGAGTTCATCGACTACAAGGATGCCCAGACGCTGCGCCGCTACATCACCGATCGCGGCAAGATCAAGTCTCGTCGTGTGACGGGTGTCTGCACTCAGCACCAGCATGAGCTCGCGACTGCCATCAAGCGTGCTCGCGAAATGGCTCTGCTGCCTTATACCGTGAAGATCGTTTCCGGTAGCGGCGGTCGCAGGAACCGCTAGTGCATCTTGATGCACGGCTTGGCAGGACGGCCTTTGTTTCGGTCGTCTGCCAGCAAAACTTGCCGGCAAGGCAAGTCATGCAGCTTGGTCGCTGGCCATCGCTTTTGCAAGACCGGCTGCGAACGAGGCGCGTACATATATGTAAGCAGTCCTGCGCCATAGCGGGACATGGAGAAAGCTAGAGACATGAAAGTTATTTTGCTCAAGGAACTCAAGGGCCGCGGTGGCGAAGGTGACGTCGTCGACGTTGCCCAAGGCTACGCGGTGAATTACCTGCTTCCGCAGGGCATCGCAATCGAGGCCACCAAGGGCGAGCTCAAGCAGCTCGAGCAGCGTCGTCACAACATCGAGAAGCGCGAGCTTGCTCGCACCACCGACGCTAACGTTCTCAAGAACGCCCTCGATGGCAAGACCGTCAAGGTCTATGCCAGGGTCGGCGAGGAGGGGCAGCTCTTTGGCTCCATCACGACCGCCATGCTGGCTCAGGCGATTCTCGAGCAGCTCGGCGTCACGGTCGACCGCAAGAAGATTGACCTGGGCAAGGCTATCAAGACGGCCGGCAAGCACGAGTTCACCGTCTCGGTGTATCGTGACATCAAGGCCACGCTTGAGGTCAACGTCGTGAGCGATGACGACTCGATCGAAATCGTCGAGACGATCGAGGAGCGTCTGGAAGACGAGCCCGAGCTTCCCGCCGGAGATGACGAGGCTCCTTCGGAAGCCACCGAGGAGACCGAGTAACTTCACGGGCATATCGTCTGCCTAAAGGGGGTGGGTCATTGACCCGCCCCTTGCTTTTCGTCGGCATATCGAACAGGAGGGGAGTTCATGCAGGTTGGGATGCGAGATGTCGATGCCGTCATATTCGATTTCGATGGCACGCTTGCGGATTCCATGTGGGTTTGGGACGAGGTCGATCGCGTGTTTCTCGCCAAACGCGGCATTCCCTTTACCGATGAGTTTGGCGAAATGATTGCCGTTCTCGGGTTCGAGCTCGGGGCCGATTTCGCCATCGAGCACTTTGGCTTGGACGAGAGCCCCGAGAGCATCATCGAGGAATGGAAGTCGCTTGCCGAGGAGAGCTATGCGACGCACGTGATGCTCAAGCCGGGCGCGTTCGAGTACCTGCGCCATTGCAAGGAGCAGGGCATGCCTCTTGCAATCGCCACCTCCCTGCAGCGCCACCTTCTCGAACCGGCGCTCGCGAACAACGGCGTGCTCGATCTCTTCGATGCCATCTGCGTATGCGACGAGCTGCAATGCGGCGGCAAGTCGAATCCGGGCGTATACCTCGAAGCGGCACGCCGGCTCGGTGTTCCCGCCGAACGATGCGCCATCTTTGAGGATGTCGCCACGGCAGCTCGATCGGCCAAGGAGACCGGCGCCTACGTCATCGGTGTCTACGATGAACACAAACAACAGGCAACAGATGAGCTCAAGGCGATTGTCGACCATTTCATCATGGACTATGCCGATTTGCTCGACGTGACGCCGCGCGCCCCGCATCATCGGTAAGGCAACCAGGCGAGGAAGACCGGAGGCGGATCATGAAGGGAGCACACAGCATCAAGAAGCCCAGGCGCAAGGGCAAGGCCGTCGCCATCGTCATCTGCGTCGCCCTCGTGCTCGCTGCCGCGGGTGTCGCGGCGTACGCCGTTGTCACGGGATGGCTCGAGCTCCCGTTTGCCGCGACGGCTCCGGAATCTGTCCCCAAGTCGGATGATGCTTCGGAACTGGGCGAGGTGGCCGAGAGAGAATCGGCGGATTTGTCGGGAGTCGATGCTGCTGGCAATGGTTCCGCAGGTGACGCAGCGGATCTCCAGGTCTACAAGAACGTCCGCTTCGGTTATCAGGTCGATATCCCCGAGGGCTTCACGCTGGGTTCCGAGGCGGACGATGGCGCCCGCATTACGCTCGTCAACAGCACGCTGCGCATGACGGCAGACGCTTTCGGTTTTAACAATGTCGACCACTTGGATGCGGATGCGGTTCTTGCATCCATATGGAATGGCACCGAGGACAGCATCGCGCGCGCCGAGGGCAATCGTGTCATCATCTACCAATACGACGACGAGTACGAGTACTTCTACTGGGTCTACATCGGGCCGGGTTCCATCGACCAGATGGAGATCCGATATCCCCTCCAGGATGACAATCGTGACGAACTCGAAGCCGCCCAATCGCTCATGCAGGGCTTTACGCCCGGTGATTTGAACGCCGCGCACTAGGTGGTTCCCCAACCTTTTCTTGACAGCACGCAGAAAGTGGTGTTTACTGCCTTATTATCAAAAGCTCGTTTGAATGTTTGAATGATTGGCGGAAGTGCATATGATGCAAGAATCAACAGCATGCGGATGCGGTCATGGTCAAGATGCCTGCGACGCCCACAGGCAAACCCACGACGACGGTCATTGCCATTGCCATGACGGCAAAGGGGGTTGGGAGGTCTCCCTCGGGCTCATCGTCGTGGCCACCTGCATCTACGTCACCGGCCTTGTCGTCAACTTCGTCAATCCGCTCGGCATCATGGACATCGTCTGGGTCAAGTACGCGATTTTCGTCACTCCCTATCTGATGGTGGGTTTGCCCGTTCTTGTCGGTGCCGCCAAGGGCATTGCGCGTCGCGAGCTCCTTGACGAGCAGTTCCTCATGGCGGTCGCCACCATCGCCGCCTTCGCCATCGGCGAAGCGGCTGAGGCCGTGGCCGTCATGCTCTTCTATCAGGTGGGCGAATGGTTCCAGGACCGGGCGGTCGACAATTCGCGCAAGTCGATTTCATCGCTCGTCAAGATCAAGGCAACCTATGCGAACGTCGAGGAGGCGGGCGCCGTCAAACGCGTCAATCCCGAGGACGTCAAGGTGGGCGATATCATCGTCATCACCGCGGGCGAGCGTGTTCCACTCGACAGCATCATCGTGAAGGGGGCAAGCGAGCTCGATACCTCCGCGCTCACGGGCGAGTCGATGCCGAGCTTCCTCGAGCCGGGGCAGGAGGTGCTCTCCGGCTTCGTCAACGGCACGAACACGCTGCACGTGCGCGTGACGAGACCCTTCGAGGATTCCGCCGTCTCGCGCGTGCTCGACATGGTGAGTAACGCCGCTTCCAAGAAGGCGCGGACCGAGGCGTTTGTCCGCCGTTTCGCCCGCATCTACACGCCCATCGTCGTGGGGGCAGCCGTTGCGCTCGCTGTCATTCCGCCGCTCGTGATTGGTCCCGCAAACGCGGCCATCTGGGCCGACTTCATCGAGCGCGCCTGCGTCTTTCTCGTCATCTCGTGTCCTTGCGCCCTCGTCATTTCGGTGCCCCTGAGCTTCTATTGCGGTATAGGTAGTCTCTCCCGTCGAGGCGTGCTCGCCAAGGGCGGCAACTACCTGGAGCAGCTCGCACGCGTCAAGACCGTCGTCTTCGACAAGACCGGCACGCTCACGAAGGGCAAGTTCCGCGTCGAGACGATTGCGCCGGTAGAGGGCGTCACGCCCGAGCGTCTGCTGGGGTTAGCCGCTCACGTGGAGCAACGCTCGACGCATCCCATCGCGCAATCGATTTGCGACGCTTACGCTGAGCGTCTCGGCATACCTCCGACCCTGAACCTGCCCGAGCATAGCGACGAGGTAATCGAGACGCCGGGGCATGGTCTATGCGCCGAATGCGTGGAAGGCCACATCTGCGTCGGAAACGACAAGCTCATGGAGCGCGAGGGAGTCGTATGGACGGGCAAGGGGCAGCCCGGCACGATTATTCACGTTGCGCTTGACGGTGTCTACCAGGGGTATCTGGTGGTTTCTGACGAGACAAAGCCCCAGGCACGCGAGACGATTGAAGGGCTCAAGGCCCTCGGCGTGCACGAGACGGTCATGCTCACGGGCGACAAGGAGCTCGTCGCCCAGCGTATCGCCTCCAGGCTCGGAATCGACCGCTTCTTCGCACAGCTGCTGCCGGGGGACAAGGTCGCCTGCGTCGAGGAGCTGCTTGCGCAGAAAGGCGGCGACTCCAAGGCGACGCTCGCGTTCGTGGGCGACGGCATCAACGATGCCCCAGCACTCGCCCGTGCCGACGTCGGCATCGCCATGGGGGCGATGGGATCGGATGCGGCCATCGAGGCGGCCGATATCGTGCTCATGGACGACAATCCGGCGCGCATCGCCGACGCCGTGAGACTATCGCGCAAGACGGTCATCAACGCACGTGAAAACGTGGTGCTCGCGATTGCCGTCAAGTTCGCGGTCTTCGTACTCGGCGCTTTGGGCATAGCCAACATGTGGATGGCCGTGTTTGCCGACACGGGTGTCGCCATGCTCTGCGTCCTCAACGCCATGCGCCTTCTGCGCGCAAAATGAGACAACGTCTCTGAGCAACTGTCTCATTTCATGTGCCAGGGGGCAGACCCCTTGGCACAGGGGGTTTCCTCGCGAGAGATGACAAGCCGCTTGCCCTCTCTCGTATCGGGTACAATGTCCGTATTCGATAACGGGGAGGCGTCCGATGGCTGCCCAAGCGGCTGACAAGCAAAATGACGAGCTCATGACCGACCTGGCCGGCCTGTTCAAGATGTTCTCCGACCCTACGCGTGTGAAGATCCTCAACATCCTGCTGGAAGGCGAGAAGTGCGTAGGTGACGTCGCCGCGCAGATGAACATGAGCACCGCCGCGGTGAGCCACCACCTGCGCATGCTGCGCCAGGGAAATCTCGTCACCGACCATCGACAAGGCAAAGAGGTCTTCTACGCGCTCGCCGACGATCACGTCACGTCGATTCTCTCGCTCGGTATGGAACACGTGACCGAGTAGGGTCCGTACTTGCCGGAAGAGACCATGGAACTCTCACGTCGTCGATTTCTCATAGCATGCGGAGCGCTTGCCGCAGCTGCCGCATGCTCCACGTCGCTTGCCGGATGCGCCAGGCGAGCCCCGCACAGATACGGCAGACGGGACGTCGCACGTCTGATCGTCGGCGGAATGACCGTCGAGGAGAAAGCCGCGCAACTTTTCATCGTGACGCCCGAACAGCTCAGCGGCACCGGACTCGTTTTACAGGCTGATGAGGCGTTTCGCGAGGGGCTGCAAAACAAGCCCGTGTGCGGCATCACGTACTTCGGGGGCAATGTCGAAAATGCCGGCCAAACCAAGGCGCTTCTCGCGGACACGCAGGCACAGGCACGTGAGCTCGGTGTCATGCCCCTGCTCCTCTGCGTCGACGAGGAGGGCGGCATGGTTCAGCGTATTGGCGGCAAATCAGGATTCGATGCCCCCTTTATCGAAAGCGCATCGGATATCGGGGCGACCGGCGACGTATCCGTCGCGCGCGCAAGTGCTCGTAGTATCGCGACCACGTTGCACGAGCTCGGGTTCAACGTCGACTTCGCGCCTTCGTGCGATGTGGCGACAAGCGCGCGTAGCAACATGCGCTATCGCTCGTTTGGCGCCGAAGCGGCCCTTGTGGGGCGCATGGCGGCGGCGCAGATCGAGGTCTTCGGGGAAGAGGGCATCCTGTGCTGCGCCAAGCACTTTCCGGGTATCGGCGATCCCGAAGACGACAGCCATGCCCTCTCGATTTACTCCGAAAAGACGCGCGAGCAACTTGACGAGCAACTCGCCCCCTTCGTCGCCGCCATCGTGGCCGGCGTTCCGATGGTGATGGTGGGGCATCTTTCGTTGCCGCAAGTGACGGGCAGCGCAATACCCGCTTCGATTTCCCCGGATATCGTGCAGGGCGTCTTGCGCGATGACATCGGCTATGACGGCGTCGTGGTCACCGACTCCCTTTCGATGGGCGCGCTACTCGAGTTTTGCGCGCCGGCTGATGTCGCCGTTGCCGCCATCGGGGCGGGATGCGACATCGCACTCATGCCGTCGGATTTCGCCGGCGCGTATGCGGGCTTGGTCGACGCCATCAACCAGGAGCGCATCCCCATGGAGCGCGTCGACCAATCGCTCGTGCGCATTCTGGCACTCAAGCTCGGGGCCATGCCGGAGCTGTTCGATGAGGAAATTCGAGAAGAACTCGCGAAATGTGACCATGCGTAATCGTTCGCGCTATCATATAGCCCACGAACACCAAGACCGGAAAGGACGAATCATGGATTCAAAGGTGTACGAACTTCTCAACGACCAGATTAACAAGGAGCTGTATTCGGCATATCTCTACCTCTCCTTTGCGGATTACTACGCGGACGAGGGTCTCGATGGCTACGAGAACTGGTATCTCATCCAGGCTGCCGAAGAGCGTGACCATGCCCTTATCTTCCGCAAGTACCTGCTCGACAACGACTGCAAGGTCGAGCTCAAGGCAATCGACCAGCCGGACAAGACCTTCAAGAATCATCTCGAGCCGCTCGAAGCGGGTCTCGAGCACGAACGCTACGTCACGAGCCTCATCAACGACATCTACGCCGCCGCCAAGGAAGTCAACGACTTTCGCACGATGAAGTTCCTCGACTGGTTCATCGACGAGCAGCTCGAGGAGGAGGTAAACGCGACCGACATGGTCACGAAGATGAAGCTCTTCGGCTCGGACGCCAAATCGCTCTACGAGCTCGACCAGGAATACCTGGCCCGCACGTACAGCACGCCTTCTCCGCTTGCTGCGGAATAGACGCGCGCAGACATCACGAGTCAGTGGCGGACCGGCGTTGTGCCGGTCCGTTTTCATGATGGTCATTCCCAGCACGCACGTTATGGCATTCATGTTCGCCAAAACGTGTGGAGCTTGTCGCCATGCCGCCTTCGCACCACCTAGGAGCAATCGGCAGAGACTGCCGGGGAAAACTCGTATTGTTGTTCTGCAAGAGTGGACTTGTCCGACAAAACAAAACGGGTCGGCGCGTGCGCCGACCCGATTTCTCATGGTGGGGCATAAGGGATTCGAACCCCTGACGTACTGATTCGTAGTCAGTCCCTCTATCCAGCTGAGGTAATGCCCCGATGAAGCCTGAACATAATACCACCGCAGCCGACCATGTCAACATCCCGATGACCAGACAAAGCCCGCTGGGGCATTTTTGTCTGGTTATCCCCATTTTCATTACACTTACGGCGCTGGCTTAACGTGCTATGATTTCAAAATACGTGTGAACACAACCGGAGGTCAATCATGTGCGCAAATGGCGTGAACACCCAACAGCTCAAGGATACGGTCAACCAAATCGACGAGACGGTCGCCCTCACGAGGCGTTGGACGCATCGCATGTATCACCTTGCCTCCGATGGCCAAATGGAACGCACCGCCATGCAGCTCCAGAAAATCCAGATGGAGCTCGACAACGTGCGCGAGATGCTCACCGAGGCGCAAGACGCAATCGAGCGTGATGATGCCGACACTGGCGTGACCGTTACCGCCGTCTAGAATCTCGCATGTCAGGCGCGCAAGACACAACTCTCATCGTTCTCACGGGCGTATCCGTGGACGTGAGGGTTGCTTCCGCCCTGCAATCCGCCGCCGAGGCGCTCGGATATGCTGACGGCTGCGCCATCGTGCGGCTTTCCGATGTCGATGATCTCAGGTGCTTCGTCTTCGAGTCGGACCCCTGGACGGTCATGGCGATAGACGATGCGTCAATCAACGCCCTGCGCGAGGCCTTCGACCTCGATGCGCGGGACTTCGCCGGCGATGTCCCCGCGAGCGTCACTGGCTACAATCTTGTCGCCGTACCCGCATTTGCCGATTGCCTTGACGATATGGAGGCCAAGCGCAACGCCTGGATGCGCATGAAGGCGGCCGTCCATCCGGGCAATCCGCTCGACTAGTCTACATGCGGCGTGCATTACCCCGTGTCGTTTGTGCTATCATTCCGATTTGCGTCGAATTGGGACGGAGAGATGGCCGAGTTGGCTGAAGGCGCTCGCCTGCTAAGCGAGTATAGGGTTAGATAGCCCTATCTGGGGTTCGAATCCCCATCTCTCCGCCAGACGCTTTTTTGTCGTCCAGAAGAAAGGAACTCTGTGAAACCCCGACCTCACAGTAGTTAGCCTTTCCGGACCTCCTCTTGGCGGCCCGGTGGGGCCGTTATCTTGCCACGCATAGCTCTTTCGCGCGCGGACCGTGTCCGCTCGTTTTTTCGCGCGGCGTGAAGACAGGAACAGAGGAGATCATCTGCATGATTTACCTGCGTCAGATTCTCAAGCAGCCCGTTTTTGACAAAGAGGGCGAGCAAATCGGGACCATCAGCGACCTTGCCATCGCCACGGGCGAGGTCTTTCCGCGCGTCACCTCGCTGGCGTTCGTCGGTCCGGGCAAGACGCCGTTCATGATCTCGTGGCGCAAGTACGTCGAATCCTACGATGGCACGTGCGTGCATCTAAACGTGCCGTCATCCGACATTCGCTTTTCCTATCTGCAGCCTACCGAGGTGCTGCTCGCCCGTGACCTGCTCGACAAGCAGATCGTCGACACCCAGGGCATGAAGGTCGTGCGCGTAAACGATCTCAAGCTTTCCGATAGTCCCGCCGGACTGCGCTTGCTCGGTGCCGAGACGGGCATCCGCGGCCTGCTCTTTGGGATATCGCCACATCTCGAGAAGGTGGTGAACGCAATCGCGACCGCGTTTGGCCATCCGCTCAAGGAGCGTCTCATCGCGTGGAACTACATGGAGCTCATCGAGCGCGACATGTCGCAGATCAAGCTGTCCGTGAGCCACAAGCGCCTGCATGACATGCATCCCGCGGATGTCGCCGACATTATCGAACAGCTTGACCCGCAGCACCGGCAGGTGGTTTTCGACAAGCTCGACGCGGGCCAGGCGGCCGACGCGGTTGCCGAGCTCGAAGACGAGTACCAGGCTGACGTCATCGAGGACATGACCACGAGTCGCGGTGCCGCCGTTCTCAACGAGATGGACCCGGATGATGCCGCCGATATCATCGGCGACCTTCCCTATGACAAGGCCGAGAAGCTCCTGCGCCTCATGGGCGTGGAGGAATCTGCTTCGGTGCGCTCGCTGCTCGGCTACAAGGAGGAGACGGCCGGAGGCATCATGACGACCGACTTCCTCACCGTCAACGATGACCTTACTGTTGCGGATGCCATCGAGGCGATTCGCCAGATGGACGAAGACCAGGAGAGCATCCACTATCTCTATCTCGTTTCCGACAATGGCGTGCTCACGGGTGTCCTTGGCCTGCGCACGCTCGTCATCGCCAAGCCCGAGACGGCGCTCGACGAGATAAGCACCAAGGAACTCATCACGGTTCATCCCGATCTTGACCAGGAGGAATGCGCGCAGACCATTGCCAAATACGACCTGCTCGCCATTCCCGTCGTCGACGAGCAGGGCATCATCTTGGGCGTCGTGACCGTCGATGACGCCATGGACGTCATGGAGGAGGAGCACGAGGAGGACCTGCAGCAGCGTTCCATCTCGAGCCCATGGGTCATCGGCATTATCGTCGCGCTGCTCATCGTCATCGGCGTGCTCATCTTCATGCTCAACAGCTAGGAACGAGTCGCATGGCGGTCGAGAAGCTAACAGAGCACGGGAGGTCGCAGCAGGGACAAGTACCCGTGCGCAGGAGGAGTCGCGTGCTCATCGTGCTCGCCGCACTGGGCCCTGGCGTCGTGGCGGCGATGGCGGGCAATGACGCCGGTGGCATCTCCACGTATTCGACCATCGGTGCCATGTTTGGCTATGGAACCCTGTGGATCATTCCCATCATGATGGTGATGCTTGCCATCGTCCAAGAGGGCGCTTCGCGCATGGGCGCGGTTACGGGCAAGGGGCTAGCGTCGCTCATCCGCGAGCAGTTCGGCGTGCGCTTGACCGCCCTTGCCATGATTGCCGTGCTCATCGAAAGCGGGGCTGCGACGCTTTCGGAGTTCGCCGGCATCGCTGCCGGCATGGAGCTCTTCGGCGTGAGCAAGTACATAGCGGTGCCCATTGCCGGCGTTGTGGTGTGGTTGCTGGTCATGGGCGGTAGCTACAAGCGCGTCGAGAAAGTGTTTCTCGCCATCAGCTGCGTGTTCGTAACGTATGTCATCGCGGCGTTCCTCGCGCAGCCCGATTGGGGCGAGGTGGGTACTTCCCTCGTGATTCCCCATTTCGAGAACAACCCCAGCTTCATCAGCTTGGTGATTGCCACGGTGGGCACGACCATAGCCCCGTGGATGATCTTCCTGACGCAGAACAACGTCGTGGACAAGGGCGTGACGCCGGACGAGCTTTCGCTCGAGCGCGTCGATGCCATTGGCGGCGCGATCGTCGCATGTGCAGTCGCGGGGTTCATCATCATCACGACGGGTACCGTCTTGTATCCGCAGGGCGTCGTCGTCGATAGCGCCGCTGCGGCCGCGGAGGCGCTGACTCCCATCGCCGGACAATACGCCACGATACTCTTCGGCGTCGGTCTCGTCGCCGCAAGCTTCCTCGCCGCGTGCGTTGTCCCGCTGGTTGCCTCGAGCGCCATTTGCGAGGCATTTGGCTGGGAGCGTGGCGTGGACCGTGGTTGGAATGACGCCCCCGCATTCCGGGGCATCTACACCGCCATGATAGTCATTGGCGTCGTGGTGACGCTCATTCCCGATGTCAGCCTCATCAGCATCATGCTCGTCGCGCAGTTCGTCAGTGGCGTGCTATTGCCCGTCATCCTCATATTCATGGTACGCATCCTCAGCAGCAAGCGCATCATGCGCTCGTACGCGAACAAGCGCCTGCTCACGGTGCTCGTCTGGGCGCTCATCGTGGTAGTCTTTGCCCTGACGATCGGCTGCTTTGTCATGACCGTGCTCGGGTTCTGAGGTGAGAGATGCGTTGTTGGGAAGACAGGGGATGTCATGGGGCGATGTCGAAGGGCTGCCCGCACGATGCGACTGGCATCTGTCCACGTGACTGCATCAACACGATTTGCGATTGCGATTGGTACGAGCGCGCCGATGCCATGGAGATGCTCGATGCCTATGACGTCGATTTCAGCGTGGCCCACAAGGAGACCTGCCACAACTGCCGCTTCTTCCTTGCCCGCGCCCCCAAGATCGCGTAGGGGCGAGGACGAAAAGGGCTTGCCAATGAGACAACGTCTCTGACCAACTGTCTCATTCAGGTGTGCCAAGGGGTCTGACCCCCCTGACGCATTTAGTATCCGCCGGTGGGGCGGTTGTCACTCGCGACAATCGAGTTGACGATGGCGGTGACGATCGAAATCACGATGGACGCGAGAAACGCGCTGCCAAATCCCGAAATCCAGAACCCGATACCGAAGAGCCCGTTTGCCAGCCATGCCGCCAGGTATAGCAGTGCCGTATTGACGATCAGGTAGAAGATGCCAAGCGTGAACACGGTTATGGGCAGCGAAAGGATCTGCAGTATCGGCTTGATGGATATGTTGATGAGCGAGAGGATCAGCGCGAAGATGACGATGCCGATCCACGCGGAATCCCCGCCGATGAGCTCGATGCCGGGGACGAGCCATACCGCCGCGGCAACGGCGATTGCGGAAACCAACCAGCGAAACAGAAAGGACATGGCGAATCCTCCTATCTTGTCATGCGCACACGAGCGCGATGGCGTTCAGGTTCATCTCGTGGAAGCGGGGATGCACGCGGCCGCGCACGGCATTCTCGAGCTCCTCGCGTGTGATTCCGAGCGTCCCGCTGTCAACGGCAGCGGCGAGCAGCGCGATGTTGAGCACCTTGGGCGAACCGACCTGTTCGCAGATTGACGCGCCGTCGACCTCGACGAGCCGGATATCTGGCAACGAACGTAGGTACGAAAGGGCCTCGGCCCCGTCATAGTCGATGTTCTGCAGGGCCGCGACGGGCGGCTGCACTGCTTGCGTGTTTACTATGACGGTTCCCCCGGGTGCGAGGTAGTCTATGCATCGTACCGCCTCGCCGGGTTCGAAGGCGATGATGCAGTCGGCGCATCCCAGAGGAACGAGGGGGGATTGCGGGTGCCCTCCGCGCACGTGGCTTGCCACGGACCCACCGCGTTGCGCCATGCCGATGGTCTCGGCCGTCTTCACGTGCTCGTCGCGGGCAAGCAGAACTTGCGCGATGAGGCGCGAGGCGAGCACGTTGCCCTGCCCGCCGACACCGCAGATGACGCAATTGAGGCCGGAGTCGCTACGCATCGGCGCCTCCTTCCCGCAGCGCGTCTGTGGGGCAGATCTTGCAGCAGAGCTCGCAGCCATAGCACAGCGAGCTGTCCACGGCCACGTGGCCGTCCTCGATGACGAGAGCGGGGCATCCGAGCTGCTTGATGCAGACGCGGCAGTCGATGCAGCTACCGAGGTCGATTTCGATGGCCGGATGTGCCGGAGGTTCGAGATATATGCAGGGCGATTTGAAGATGATGGCGCGTACGCCCGTTTTCTCGATGGCATCACGCACCGTCTGCACGGCGGTCTCGAAGTCGAGCGGGTCGACCGTCTCGTAGCTGACGCCAAGCGCCTCGAGGATACGCGGGATGCTGAGCGGGACCCCATCGGCGCCCATCATGGTGCGGCCGGTGCCCGGATGTGGCTGCTGTCCTGTCATGGCCGTCGTCGAGTTGTCGAGGATGCAGACGATCATGTCATGTTGGTTGTAGACGGCATTGACGACGCCGGTGATCCCGCTTGCGAAGAAGGTCGAGTCGCCCACGAAGCCAAAGGCGAGCGTGTCCGGCTCGACGGCGTGGATGCCCTGCGCGACGGTGATGCCGCCGCCCATGCACAGGCACGTGTCGACCATGTCGAGCGGCGCGGCGTTTCCGAGCGTGTAGCAACCGATGTCGCCGCAGAAGACGGCCTTGCGCTTGCCCACGGCGCGCTTGACGGCGTAAAAGCTCGCGCGATGGGGGCAGCCCGCACACAGCACCGGTGGGCGCGGCGGCAGCTCGGGTTTGGGGATGGCTTCTCCGTCATGTGCCAGGGGGTCAGACCCCTTGGCACATTGGCGTGTGTCGAGGGGTCTGACCCCCTGACACATAGCCCCCGTTGTCTCATCTCCGTCGACAAACTCCGTAAGCGCGTCGCAAATGGCCTCGACGCTTTGCTCGCCTGCGTACCCGAAGTAGCCGTCGAGCTTGCCGTGAATGGTGTTAGGTAGAAACTCGTATCCGCAGAGGAAGTCGAGTTCGCGCTCGATGACGGGGTCGAGCTCCTCGACGCAGAGCACCTCGTCGACCGCCTCGAGAAACTCGGTCGCGAGCTTGGCGGGGAAGGGATAGGGGGTGCCGATCTTGAGCACGGGCAGCTCCAGGTCGAGCATCTCGAGCGCTTCCATGACGTAGTGATAGGAAATGCCGCCACAGGCGATGCCAGAGGCGAAACGCTGCTCGCCGCGGTCCTCGAACGCGTGCATGGCCTCGGCGTGCGACAACCCGCCGATCTCTATGCGGTTGGGACGATAGCCGGAGGAAAGCTCGTCGGCAATGGCCGCGGCACGCTTCTCGACCTTGCCGTGGTTCAGGAAGCTCGTGCGTGGGAAGACGACCCAGCGTCGCGTGTCCTTGACGAAGCCGCCGGGCACATGGCGTCCCCAGCTTGCGTCATCGTCGTCAAGCGTCGGGTTTTCAAAGTCTGCCCCGCAGTCGGCGACACCGCCGCGCGTCTTGACCGTTCCGCAGGCGTGGCTCACGCGCGTGGTGGGTCGCACGATGACGGGCGTGTGGTGCCTCTCGGAGAGTTCGAAGGCGTCCTGGATCATGCCGTATGCCTCGCCGGGGCTTGCCGGGTCGAAGATGGGGACTTTGGCGAACTGCGCGAAGTTACGCGTATCCTGCTCGGTTTGACTCGAGATGGGGCCGGGATCGTCAGCGACGACGATGACGAGCCCGCCTTCCACGCCGATGTACGAGAGCGTCATGAGCGGATCGCTCGCGACGTTGAGGCCAACTTGCTTCATGGTGACGAGAGCGCGGGCGCCGGCGTATGCCGCGCCGGCAGCAGCCTCAAGGGCCGCTTTCTCGTTGGTGGACCATTCGATGTGGATGGAGCCGTCGTTGTGCTTGGCGACCGTCTCGAGGACCTCGGTCGAGGGAGTGCCGGGATAGCCGCTCACGAAGTTGACGCCCGCATGGATGGCGCCGAGCCCCAACGCTTCGTTGCCCATGAGCAGTTTGACTGGCATGTCCGTCCCCTCGTCTTTGTCCGGTGCAAAGCGTCCGTCTCGGTGCTTGCGCGTGGAGTCGTGCGCTTGGCGTGGTGCGATACATGGTACCATCTATCGCACGTTCACCCTACCTTGGAGTCTTGCATGGAAATCCGCTATATCGACACGCGTGGCAACACGCACGATCCCCTGACCTTCAGCGAGGCCCTTCTCAAGGGCATGGCGTCCGGTGGTGGCCTGTTCGTTCCCGAGCAGCTGCCCTCGATGACGCTCGACGAGATCGTGGCGCTTGCCAAGATGCCCTATGCCGAGCGCGCGGCCTTCGTGTACAAGCGCTTTGGCGTCGACTTCGATGACGAGCAGGTCGACGAGCTCATGCGGCGCTCGTATAACGAGAACTTCGACACGCCCGATGTCTGTCCGGTTGTCGAGGTCGCCGATGGCATGTACGTGCTCGAGTTGTGGCACGGGCCCACGTGCGCATTCAAGGACATGGCACTGCAATGTCTGCCGGTTTTCTTCTCGGCATGCGTGGACAAGCAGCGCGCCGCCGGTGCAGCGGATAACGACTACCTTATCGCTGTGGCTACGAGCGGAGATACCGGCAAGGCTGCCCTGCAGGGGTTTGCCGATCGCGAGCATATCTCCATCGTCGTCTTCTATCCGGACGGCGGCGTGAGCGATATCCAGTTCAAGCAGATGGCGACGCAGGAAGGCGACAATGTCTGCGTTTACGGCGTGCGCGGCAATTTCGACGATTGCCAGACGAGCGTCAAGCGCATGTTCGATGACGCAGCCTTCAACGACCATCTGCTTGCCGACGAGAACATCGCGCTCTCCTCGGCGAACTCGATCAACTGGGGCAGGTTGCTGCCGCAGGTCGTGTACTATATCAGCGCGTATGCGGTCATGGTCGAAAATGGCGCCGTGAAGGCAGGTGACCCCATTGACGTGACCGTTCCCACCGGAAACTTCGGCAACATCCTCGCGTGCTGGTACGCCAAGCAGATTGGCGTACCCATCGATCGCATCGTCTGCGCGAGTAACACCAACCGCGTGCTCACCGACTTCATCGAGACGGGCGTCTATGACATCAGCGATCGGCCCTTCGTGCTCACGCCCTCTCCCTCGATGGACATTCTCGTCTCGAGCAATCTCGAGCGCCAGCTCTTCGAGCTCACGGGACGCGATGCCGCGAGCATCCAGACGTGGATGGACGATCTGCGTGAAAAGCGCCGCTTCGAACTTGACGAAGCGACGTTCGCGGCACTCAGGGATAACTACCATGCCGGATCGATTGACAGTGCCGCTTGCCTCGGAACCATCCATGACGTGTTCGAAGAGCACGATTATCTGCTCGATCCGCATACGGCTGTCGCATGGAAGGTTGCCGAGGAGCAGAAGGGCGGCAACCCCATGCTCGTTGCTTCGACGGCTAACTGGGCCAAGTTCGGCAGCAACGTGTATCGCGGCCTTACGGGCATTGCGCCGGATGAGCCGCTACCCACCGATGTCGCCGGGCTTACCGACGTGCAGCTCAATCGCAAGGTCTACGAGATGACGCGCGTTTGTCCCGTCCCGCCGCAACTCGACGAGCTTGACGAGAAGCCCATTCGCTTCACGACGGTGATTGACGGCGATGTGGAGGCAATCGAGAAGGCGGTTACCGACTTCATAGGATAAACACGAGCCGAAAACGCTATGACCGTTCGCCACCGCAAATAGCCTTTGCTCAGCTTAATCTTGATATCCGATAAAAATCTTGTTATCCCTTAGATAGCGTTAAAGGTGTTTATCGGGCAACTCATTAGTACGAATCTACAGGACAATTTACCGAGAGGATTCATCATGGCCGATAAGAAAAATCTGCACGCGCAAGTCAAGCTCATGGTCAGTGCCACCGAAGACCGCAAGGGTCCCACTTTCGGAAAGGGCGCGGCAACCCTGCTTCACGGAATCGAGGAAAACGGTTCGCTGAATAAGACGGCCAAGAATCTCCACATGGCGTACAGCAAGGCGTGGAGCATGATCAAGAAGGTCGAAGAAGGTCTTGGCTTCCAACTTATCGAGCGCTACGGTGCCCGTGGCTCCAAGCTTACCGAGGATGGCGAGGAATTCCTCAAACTTTATGACATCTACGACAAGAAGGTCGAGGCGTACGCCGACAAGGTCTTCCGCGAGACCTTCAAGGATTTCTAGAACGAGAAATTTGCCCGGAGCAAAACTCTCGTTTCCATGCACATGATGAGGAAAGCCGCCCGATGGGGCGGCTTTCCTTGTTTGGGAATCGATGCAGGCGGATTCGAGTGAGGCGAGCGCGCCTGTGTCACGCAAGTCACGAGCCCGAGTTACTCGCGCTTAATGGTCTCGACATCGACGTCGATTTCGCCCCTGTCCTTTGCGACGTACACGAATCCGACCTCGCCATCTACGGGCAGCTCGTTGTAGGCGACCATTTCGGCGATCTCGGCCGGCGTGGCGCTCTTGGGCTCGGTCTCGAGCAGATACGCGGTATCGGCACGGCGCGACATGGCCTTCGAGAAGTCCTTGGTCCCGACGAAGACCTCTTGCTTGTACGGATTGACCTTGAGCTTCTTGGCACGGTAGATGATGTAGCCGAGAGCCAGGATGTTTGCCACCAGGGCGATGACCGAGACGACCGTGTTCACAGCCGGGTTATTGACCGACTGCACGGCGAAGACGGAGTCGTTGACGAACATGGGGACCATCTGGCAGAACATGCACCACATCGAGAGCGTGAACGCGCGGTTCTGGATCCAACCGCCCTTGTTCCAGAGCAAGCCGGCGATCGTCGGGGCGAGCAGCAAGGCGATGCCGCAGTACCAGGAGTGGGTGGGTAGGCAGTTGTAGGTGTAGCAGAAGTTCCACAGGTCGTAGGCGATGATGAACACCCACGTCATGTCGGGCCACAGCATGTCCTGGCGCTTCTTGGAGATGTAGATGCCAAACCATCCGGTCATGCAGAAGATATTGAGCAGGCCGGCCACGCCGTTGAAGACGTTGAAGATGCCGCCGTTGAGCACGACGCCCTCGCTCGACACCCAGCTGCTGTCCCAGGCGCGAATCGCACTTTCGAAATCGGACACGACCGCGATCAGGATGTTGATGGCCACGATCACGAACGGGAACGCCTTGAACCAGTGCGAACGGCCGATCTTGCCCCAGCTGTACTTGAGCATCATGAAGCCGATGCACCCGGCCGTGGCGGCGTACACCTTGGCGTAGTGGAACCAGCTGTTCATGTCGGTGTGGGTCGGGTTGTTCAGTGCCCATTCGGCACCCATCGCAGCGCCGACCTCGACGGCGATGCAGTAGACGGTCATTGCGGCGCACACGCCGAAGAACATGAAGCAGCCGCCGAATTTCGAGCGTCGGGCGAACTCGTTGCAGATGATGAGGGCCGCCAGCACCATGATGAGCCCCATCCATTGAAATGGGGCGTTTGCCCCGTATACGTCAAACAGCATTTCTCATCCTCCTTGTCTATGGCCTATCCATGTGGAGTGTCTGCGCAATTACGTCGGCGATGACGGCATCGTCGGCATCCGGATGCTTGCGTAGATATCCGATGACACCCAATATGAGCACGTAGAACGTCTCGTACAGGTGGTCAATCCGCACGTCGTGCAAGTCCGCGTAATCACGGACGGTCGTGTCTATGATGTAGCGCGTCGTTTCGTCCGCGACGCGGTTCACGAACTCGAGGTAGAGCGCGGCGTTCTCGCGCGAGGAAAGGGCGATATGGAAGGTGTCGTCTTCGAACAGGCCGATGCGCAGCAGCCTGACGATAGTGCTCAACGCATGGTCGATATCGCCTTCGATGCGTTCCTCGTTCCAGTGCGCGAGCGCCTCGATGTAATCTTGGGTGTAGTCGTCTATGACGGCAGACGTGACGGCGTCCTTGTCGGGAAAGTAGTGGTAGAAGAGCGTCCGCGTGACGCCCACGCGCTCGGTGATGTCCTTCACGGTCGTATGGGAGAGACCGCGCTCCTCGTAGAGGTCGCGGGCTGCTGCGATGATCTGCGCCCTACGGGCGTCACTGCGATTGGCCGCTGTGTCGTCTGGATTCATCGCATGTCTCCCCATCTCCCGATTCGCGTATTAGGCTATCGCTCTGGTCGACATGGGGTCAATGAACAGAATTGACGAAACGTCAATAACGGAGGAAGCGAGCGAGAGATAAGGAGGATGACAGGGGACGGGGGGAGCGTGATGAAAAAAACAAAAACATAAAAAGGGGAGGT